>JACLAD010003859.1_pt1 | contig 34385 bp, 26 predicted proteins | sample 8027901 | NCBI WGS metagenome assembly JACLAD01 (sample SAMN15725071, study PRJNA655200) | protist metagenome | isolation source: fluorescence activated cell sorting (FACS) single amplified genomes of... | place: Spain: Blaines Bay Microbial Observatory, Mediterranean Sea | collected 2016-07-05 | reverse complement strand
GCGTCCAAATCCACTAATGAAAATGCTGAAGGAAGACCGCGCTATCGTGAATGGATGGCTGGCGATTCCAAATTCTTTCTCTGCAGAGGTGATGGCGCACCAAGGATGGGATTCACTGACAGTCGACATGCAACATGGTGTCTCCGACTATCAGAATGCAGTAACGATGTTCCAGGCGATCTGCACAACAAGCACAGCGCCATTGACCAGAGTCCCTTGGTTGGAAGAGGGGATCATCATGCGTATGTTAGATGCGGGAGCCTACGGAGTGATTTGTCCAATGATCAACAAGGCGTCTGATGCAGAACGCTTTGCGCAGGCCTGTTACTATCCACCCCTTGGACAACGCAGCTTTGGGCCCATCAGGGCTCTCTTCAGTTTGGGAGCAGACTATCCGTCTCACGCCAATGATGAGATTCTTCCAATCGCTATGATTGAAACCAAAGAGGCACTGGATAACCTAGATGATATCCTCAAGGTCGAAGGTATTCGCATGGTCTATATTGGTCCTTCAGATCTTGGGAACTCCCTTGGAAGAGTCCCAACTTTTGACCAGGAAGATCCGATCGTTGTAGAAGCGATTGATATGATTCTTCGAAAAGCCACCGAGCATGGAGTAGCAGCCGGTATTCATAACGGAACACCGGAGTATGCTCTAAGAATGATTGAAAAGGGGTTCCGCTTCGTGACGATTGGTTCTGATTCCAGGCTGATGGCTCTGGCCGCTAAGGATGTGCTCACAAAGATGCGAGAGGATATGCCAGAATCTCCTAGCTCCAGTTCTTACTGATCATGACGACTCCCCGTGGACACGTATTGCTGCTTGGTAAAATTCATGAGGACGCAATGCAGTTACTGCGATCCCATAATGATTTAACCCATGAGGTCTTGGAGAAACCTGCTGAGGATGGAATCTTCAGCAAGTTAGCACAAGCAGATGCCTTGATCGTACGGACCGCTCAGTTGTCTGCAGAATTAATGGATAACGCGCATCAACTGAAAATTGTGGCCCGTCATGGAGTGGGATATGACAATGTGCCGGTTGAGGTGCTTTCCAGAAAGAAAATCCCGTTGGCAACCACTGGAAATGCAAATGCCATTACGGTCGCCGAACATGCGCTGTACTTGATACTCACTCTGGCAAAACGCGGCAGTGCCTTCGATCGGGCAATGAGAGAAGGTGATTGGGAATCGCGTAATCGCCTTCAGGGTGCAGAGATATCTGGAAAGAATCTCTTGCTTGTGGGCTTTGGTCGGATCGGCAGAGAAGTGGCCAAACGTGCCCTAGCATTCGGAATGCGAGTTCACGTTTTTGATCCTTATGTGAATCCAGAGCAAGTTAGCGCGGCAGGAGCAACCCCTATCAGCAACCTTGAGGATTTTCTACCTGATACAGATTTCCTGAGCCTACATCTGCCATTCACTACTCAAAATCGACATATAATTGGAGCGGCTGAGATCACGGCTCTTCCAACTACAGCTTACGTTATCAATACTGCACGTGGTGGGTTAATCGATGAAGAAGAACTTCTCAAATCGCTCGACGCTGGAGAATTAGCCGGAGCTGGATTAGATTGCTTTGAGCAAGAACCTCCCCCACGCAACATGGAGTTATTCAGGTCTGACAAGGTCGTATTGAGTCCCCACAACGCCAGCTTAACAGCAGAATGTACCCGTCGGCTTGGATTAGTCTGTGTTGAAAATGTGGTAGATGGCCTTACAGGGCGATTGCAGAGGGATCGTGTTGTCAATTGGGAGGCAGTTTACTCTTGAGATACCTGCAGGGGCTCAATTCTGCTCAAAATGATATGGCTTCGAGGGGGAAATTCTTTGCAAAACCTTGGGATCATTTGATCCCAGAAGGTCCTGTGGGTTGAGTTCCTCCTGGGAACCTTCAATCTGGAGTCGGCTGGCCATGCTGATGATGAGGCTTTGTGCTAGGCACATCGTGGCAGCCAATGAGTAGCTGAATTTGTGGCCTGCACCCGGTACGACAAGCGAGCAAGTAGCGTGTTTGTGCAGAGGGCTCAGTTGACTATCCGTAAAAGCTAGAATGGGGATTTTCTTGCGGGCTGTTCCTTCCACGATGTCTACAACTTCCCGCGCGTAGTAGCGGAAGGAAACTGCAACTAGCAAGGATTTCTCATTCATCAACTCTGCTTCCTCTGTGGCTAGTCCGCCCGAGCTATCGAGGAGCCGAACATTTTGTCGGAGATACAGTAACAAGTAACGAACGTAATAGGCTACGGAAAGCGAACGTAATTGCCCCAAAACATATATTGTGTCTGCTTCCTCTATCAACGAAACAGCCTTTTCCAGTGCTTCAGAAGAGATACTGTGCTTGAGGTCATTCAGAGCAGCAATGTCGTTACTAACCAAGGACTGCAGGAATGACGCGGTCGAATTGCTGGACTCTGGTGAGACCTCGTTACTAAATGATGCCAGGCGTTCTTTTGAACTTGCTGTGGAAATCAGGTGAGATTGAAAAACACGCTTCATTTCGCTGAAGCCATTGTAGCCCATGTGCTTTGCGAAGCGTACCAAGGAGGAAGGTTGAACCCCAGCCTGGTCTGCAATCACTTTGACGGATTCAACAGCCATCGCATTTGGGTTCTGAACCATAAAACGTGTAATGCGCTGAAAACTTTTCTTCATCTTCGGAAACTGCTCGGTCACCTGCGTGATCAACCGTTCATAGGTATCAGGTAGCGGGAGGTTCGTCATCAGCATCCTTTGAAGGTTGTTTTCATGTTGCTGTCAAATTTCTAAGCGAAGCAAATAAAATTGAAGAAAATTGAATTTTTGTTCAACAATTTATCAAAATAGACTTTTTGAGTCAATTAGCAAGAGGAGTCCTAATGAAAACGATTCGACTAACGATGGCCCAAGCACTGGTCCGCTATCTTGTCAACCAGCACACCATGCTTGATGGCAAGAAGGAGCCATTGTTTCCAGGGGTTTTTGCAATTTTTGGCCATGGCAATGTTACGTGTCTGGGTGAGGCTTTGGAATCAGTTCGCGATGTCATGCCCACGTGGCGGGGTCAGAATGAACAATCAATGGGTTTGGCTGCGGTTGCGTTTGCCAAGGCAAGCCGCCGACGTCAGATCATGGTTGCTACCTCATCAATTGGTCCTGGCTGTACAAATTTTCTGACAGCTGCCGGAACAGCCCACTCTAATCGGTTACCTGTTCTGTTCCTCTCTGGAGATACCTTCTCTAATCGGCTTCCTGATCCGGTCCTGCAGCAGGTTGAACATTTCCAAGATCCAACATTGACTGTCTCAGACGCTTTCAAGTCTTGCACAAGATTCTGGGATCGAATTACCCATCCAGCACAGTTGATGGTCTCCCTCCCACATGCAGTTGCGACAATGATGGATCCGGCTACTTCTGGCCCAGCCTTCATTGCCCTACCCCAAGATATCCAAGCAGTTGCTTACGATTATCCAGAGGTGTTCTTTGAGGAGAAGATTCAACGAAGCCCACGACCTCGGCCCGATCAGGATAGCATTGCGGAGGCAGCAGCAATCTTGAAGTCAGCCCAAAAACCGATGATTATTGCTGGCGGAGGCGTATTTTACTCAGGTGCAGTCGCTACTCTGACCAGTTTTGCAGAAAAACACGGTATCCCAGTGACAGAGACAATCGCTGGTCGATCACAGATGCTGCACGACCACAAACTGAATGCTGGGCCACTCGGTGTGATCGGTTCAAGCTCTGCAAATGCAATTGCTGCAGAGGCCGATGTCGTTCTTGCTGTGGGAACCCGTCTGCAAGATTTCACCACGGGTTCCTGGTCTGTCTTTGGTAATGAGTCAATGCAGTTGATTGCGATCAACGCAGCCAGCTTCGACGCTCACAAGCACAGAGCACTCTCCGTAATTGGCGATGCCAAGGTTGGCTTGGAAGATCTAAGCAATGCGCTAGGTAATTGGGCAGGCAGTCCAGCTTGGATCGAAACGGCACAGGGGCATTATGCAGAGTGGAACTGGACAGTAGATCAGCATTCTGGACCATCAGGTGCTGTTCCTCCAAGCTACGGACAGGTCGTTGGTGCCATCAACAGAAGCTGTCATAGCACTGACTTGGCACTGACTGCTGCAGGTGGATTACCAGGTGAACTCTGCAAAAACTGGAAGACACGCTCAATCGGCACTTTTGACTGTGAGTTTGGCTTTTCTTGTATGGGTTATGAAATCGCAGGTGGTTGGGGGGCCAAAATGGCAGACCCATCCCGAGACGTCATCGTCTTTGTTGGCGACGGATCTTACTTGATGTTGAACAGTGACATTTACAGCACTGTGCTGACAGGACACAAGATGATCGTCATCGTCTGTGACAACGGAGGCTTCTCTGTGATCAATCGCTTACAGAATTTCAAGGGAAGCGCTTCTTTCAACAATCTTTTACAGGACTGTAAAGTAGAGAACCTTCAAGGGGTTGATTTCGTACAGCACGCCACCAGCATGGGAGCTCTTGGTGAGCAAGTGGAGAGCATTGCAGAGCTAGAGGCTGCATTTAAACGTGCGAAAGCAGCGGATCGCACTTATGTCATTTGCATCAAAACCCAGCCATCACAATGGACGCCAGGAGATGCTTGGTGGGATGTCGGAGTCCCAGAAGTGAGTGATCGTGAAGAGGTTCGTCAAGCAAGGTCAGACCATTCCGAGGGCCAGAAACGTCAACGCTTGGGCGTGTAAAATATAAAGGAAGAATTTTTATGAAGACACTAGGAATCGGACTGATCGGTTCCGGTTTTATGGGGCGTTGCCATGTCAACGCCTACAATTCGATAGCCAGCATCTTTAAGGTCTCTCAAAAACCAGTACTGAAGATGCTCGCTGATGCGTCCCCTGAACTAGCCAGTCAACAAGCAAAGGCTCTACAATTTGAACAGAGCACTGCCGATTGGCGGGAGTTGGTGCAACATCCTGAAGTCGATGTCGTTGATATCACGGCTCCAAACCATTTGCACCATCCAATCGCAATCGCTGCGATGAACTTGAGTAAGCCCGTTTATTGTGAGAAGCCACTGGCTTGCACACTTGCTGAAGCCCAAGAGATGGCTAATTTGGCCAAATCAAAGCAGATCCCCACACTTGTCGGGTATAACTATCTGCAGAACCCCCTCATGAGAACCGCCCGAGAGATTGTTCAGAGCGGCGAAATCGGGGAACCGATTGCTTTCAGAGGAGTACATGCGGAAGACTACATGGCCAACCTCCTCTCACCATACACCACTCGACTGGATGCTTCTCAGGGAGGAGGAGTTCTGTATGATTTGGGAAGTCATATCATCTCCCTAGCTCGCTACGTTGCAGGACCAATTCAAGAAGTTTTGGGGAATCTGACGACTGTCGTTCCCGAAAGGCCAAGTGGAGATACGACCCGCCAGGTTCATGTTGATGACCAAACCCACTGCCTTGTGAGGTTTGAGAACGGCTGTGTCGGTACACTAGAGGCTAGTTGGATGGCCTGGGGGCGGAAGATGCACCTTGCTTTTGAGCTAACTTGTACGAAAGGGGCTCTTGTCTTCAATCAGGAACAGTTCAATGAGTTGAGACTGTATGATGCCAACCAGAAAGCTGGTCGGGATGGTTTTAAAACATTACTTTCCGGACCTGACCACCCTCACTACAGTGCTTTCTGCCCTGCACCTGGGCATCAGCTTGGCTTCAATGAACTCAAGGTGATTGAGCTGCTACAACTGCTTCGTGCAATGGAAGGTGGGGATGCCTGCTGGCCAGATTTCACCGAAGCTTTTGAAATTCAAAAAGTGCTGGAAGCAGTCAAGCTGTCATCAGAAGAAGTAAGGTGGTGTTCCCCACATTCAATGATTACAAATTAATTGTCTGATTTCAAAAAATATTCAAATTCAGGAAAACATATGAGCGTTCAACTGGCTGTCGCCCCGATTGCTTGGTCCAACAGTGATCTGCCCCAATTAGGGGGAGACACTCCATTGGAAACATGTTTGCGGGAGAGTCGTGAGGCAGGGTTTACCGGAACAGAAAGTGGCGCTAAGTATCCCATGGATCCTGAAAAACTTGGACCACTGCTCAAACAATTTGATCTCAAGCTTGCGTCGGGTTGGTTCTCTGGAACCCTACGCGAGTGCAGTGCGGATGAAGAATGGGAAAATCTTCAGGAAATGCTCTACACCTTCAAATCTCTGCAAGCTCCTGTTTTGGTTTATGCAGAAACCAGTGGCAGTGTCCAAACAAAGCAGCAAATCCCAGTCTCTCACCGTCCTGTCATGCCCGACGAAGAATACCCGGAATATGGACGAAAATTGACAGAAATCGCCGACCGTATGGCAGCGTATGGAGTGCCAATGGTCTATCACCATCACATGGGGACAGTCATTGAGACGGAGAGAGAAGTCGACCTTTTGATGGCCAACACGGGGCCCAACGTGAATTTATTGATAGACACAGGACACCTTACGTTCGCAGGTGGCAATGTGGAGGCAACCACCCGTCGTCATGGACATCGGGTGAAACATGTGCACTGCAAGGACATCCGGGCAGATGTCTACAAAAAAGTTCAGGCCGATGACATGAGCTTCCTAGACGCCGTGCTGGAGGGAGTCTTCACCGTCCCAGGAGATGGCTCGATAGACTTCTACAACTTCGCGAAGGTACTTTCCGACATTAACTACAGTGGCTGGATTGTAGTCGAAGCAGAGCAAGATCCAGAAAAAGCTAATCCCCTGATTTACTCAAGGATGGGTCATCAGCACTTGACCGATGCACTTCAAAAAGCTGCCATCGAAATTCAGGCCTGAGTTAGCATAATTTTTGACAGCCCTGCACTAAAGTGTCTTTTCATCATTTTATCCTCAACACAGTCTCCCGATAGCCTGACATTTTGCCGGGCTCTTGGGGATTTTTTTTTCAAGAATTCTATACTTTCTTCCTAGGGTGTTTCCTCACTAAAAGGAGTACTTATGCGCAAAATGTTCATAAATGGAGCTTGGTCTGAGTCTCCTAAAAGCTCACCCGTGATTCGCTCTTTCAATGGAGAAAAAGTGGATCATATTCCAGATGCTACAGATGAGCAAGTAGAACAGACCCTCGAAGCAGCCCACAAGGCGTCAAAAATATTGGCAAAAATACCAGCCCACGAACGAGCCAGAATCCTTAACAAGGCCGCAGCCTTGATTGATGAGCATGTGGATGAGTTGGCCAACTTGGTCTCGCTTGAAGTTGGGAAGCCCATCTCAGAGGCCAGAGGTGAAGCAGGGCGTGTAGGCGAATTGTTGAGACTCTCTGTATTTGAAGGCACTCAAGTGCGTGGGGAGAGTCTTCCTCTAGATGCCCAAATCGGTGCTGGCAAAGACAAATTGGGGTTCACTATGAGAGTACCCTGTGGAGTCGTGTTGGCCATCACCCCCTTCAATTACCCATTACTCCTCGTAATGCACAAAATCGGACCGGCCCTAAGTGCTGGTAATGCCGTGATCTTAAAACCAGCTAAGCAGACCTCACTCTCAGCTTTACGGATGACCGAACTCTTTTACGAAGCAGGCCTTCCAGAAAATGCTTTGCAAACCATCACGGGGTCTGGCTTAAGATTGGGAAAGTTGCTCTGTGCTGATAAGCGAGTGCGTAAAATCAGCTTTACGGGAAGTACCGATGTTGGCGAACAGATAACCCGAATTGCAGGGGTCAAGAAGCTTTCCTTAGAGCTTGGTTCAAGCTGTCCAATGATAGTAATGCCAGACGCTAACCTAGACCAAGTAGCGGCTGCGACAGCAACAGGAGGCTTTGTCAATGCTGGACAGGTTTGTATTTCACTTCAGAGAGTCGTTGTCCATCAGAAGGTTTATGCTGATTATTTAGACGCAGTCAAAAGTGCAGTGGAGGGAATTTCTGTAGGTGACCCGATGGAAGAATCTACAAAGCTCAGTGCGATGATCAACGAAGCAGAAGCAGCTCGTGTGTCCGATTGGCTTCAGGAAGCAGTTCAAAGTGGAGCTCGTCTAATTACAGGGGGTGATCGTGAAAAAGCCATTGTTCAACCGACAGTCATTGCTGATGTCAAACCCGGTATGCGACTCGCTACGCAAGAACTGTTTGGTCCCGCAATTGGTGTTGCTCCTGTGGAGAGCTTCGACGAGGCGATGGAAATTGCCAATGGTGTAAATTATGGACTTGGAGCCAGTATTTTCACAAAAGATGTCAACACCGCCTTACGCTTTGCTCAACAGATTGAGAGTGGGAATGCCATGATTAACTGGTCCCCACTTTGGAGAGCTGATCTGATGCCCTACGGAGGCTTCAAAGGTAGCGGTATTGGCAAAGAAGGTCCACGCTACGCCGTAGAAGAGATGACTGAATTGAAGACTGTGGCGTTCCACGGCTTGTGATCCATCCAGCAGGCTCGCAGGAGCCTGCTTTTTTCCTGCCTCCAAAATCCTCACCAAACTTGATTGAGAAAAAACTTATATCCCTCACTAATTGGTTTTTGACAAATAAGCATTGAATATAAATCAAAGATATTCATGATCTGTTGACAAGTATTCTGTTCTGGATTGTTCTCCCGTCAGTATTCATTCACTTCAAATTTCCAAAGCTATTCTTGAATCTTACAAAATTTAGAGAGAATCCAAGCCACATGGGAATTCTCTCCATGGTGCTGGCAATGGCAGGCTTTGCTGTTGAGGACCTGGTAATCAAATTAGTTTCCGTCCGTTTACCGGTCAGCCAGATTCTGATCATGCTTGGATTGTTGAGTTTGATTTGGTTTGTGTTGATCGCCAAGTGGAAAAAAATCCCTCTGCTGACCAGGGAAATGCTGAATAAGCCCTTTATCATTAGAACTCTGGCAGACTTGTTTGCAGCACTCTTTTATGTAATTGCTGTCGTCAATTCACCCCTCAGCTCAGCCTCGGCAATACTCCAGTTTTCTCCATTACTCGTGACCTTGGGGGCAGCTCTTTTTCTGCGTGAGAAAGTCAGCTTTGGCAACTGGATCGCAATTGGCTTCGGCTTTGCGGGAATGATGCTGATCATCCGTCCCGGTACTGAAAGCTTCACCCCTGCATCAATTTTTGCGGTTTTGTCGGTTGTCATGCTGGCTTTGCGAGAAATTACAACGCGGGTAATGTCAGTTTCTGTGCCTTCCCTAGCCGTCTCAAGCTGGGCTTTTGCTGCTTGTGCGCTGATCGGCTTCATCACCATCCCTTTCTTCCCAGATCCAGTCATACCGACAAGTAAAGACCTGTTGCTGATGCTCGCCTCCAGCGTGGTCAGTTGCATTGCCTATTACGCATTAGTTCAAGCAACCCGAGATGGTGAAGTCTCCGTGATTGCTCCATTTCGCTATACTCGACTACTCTTTGCATTGATTCTCTCCTCTTGGGTTCTTGGAGAGCAACCCGATACGATCATGTATATTGGTTCGGTCTTGGTTGTTTTTTCAGGGCTCTACAACCTTGGTTTTGGGCGTATATTTTATGCTGCGCAGTCTGCATCTTCATAACCTCCGATCACGCCTTTCGAGCAAGAGCAATCCAGCCTCCAAAAATTATGAAACAAGCACCAAGCGCCGTTGTCCATGCTGGAATTTCCTCAAACAACAACCAACCAGCAACTACTGAAGCAGGGATCTGGATGTAGATCCAGGGAGCAATTTTCGAAGACTCCATTTTTCTGAAAGCAAAGAAAACTGTGGTCATTGCAAGAAGATCAATTCCTACCATTTAGCCCATCCACATTAAGTGTTGATAGTCTGGTAGTTCCCCTCCAGTAGCCCACAACAGTATCCCCGCAACAGTTGAACCCGATAACTCCTGATAAAAAACCCAGCGTCCCACCGGTTCTTCGGGATATCGACGAATCCAGGCGTTACCCACAGCATGACTCATTGCCGCCAGCAAGGGTGCTAACAGATACCAACTGAAGCTCGCCCAGCCTGGCTTCAGACAAATCATCACTCCCACAAAGCCCAAAGTAATAGCCAACCAGATTCTCGGTGTTACTGGCTCTCGCAGCCAGAAAATTGCTAAAATCACCAAGAAAAAAGGACTGGTGTTCAACAAAGTGCTGTAGAGAGACAGCGACACAAAATGAAGTGCATACACACCCCCTAGAAAGGGCAAACCCATGATCACCCCCCGGATCAAGTGGATGCTGATGATCTTGGTTTTAAAACCACTCCACCCGCTGCGCCAGTAGATCCAAGTCCCCATTGCCAAGGTGTTCATTGCTAACCATGGAGCGATGAGACTAAATGGCTCCAAATCCAATCGCAGCAATTTGATCAAAGCGCCCAGTATCGCAAAGCAGATGAATCCACTGAGCCCAACCCAAAGAGGTGGAATTGTCATTGCCCGAAAGGGGATTAAAGAGATCACAAGTTCCTGTGGATGCGGAAGATCAAAGCTGAGATGTCAGCTTTTGGGGAAAATGGAGACTGATCATTTCTGAAAAAGAAGGATTTGGCAAAAAATTATTGATCTAACGCAGAATAGTGACAAAATCGATACACAAAGCAATCTATTGATTAGAATTTATAATAAAATATCCATAGTTTATATTCTTATAAAATTTACTTAGTCATCACGACTCCTTCGATCAAAAACTTTGATTGAAGGGATCCAGTAGTAACCAACATGGATCAAGCACTAGTTTCCTCACCTGATCAAGCTTCAGCATCCGAAGCAACTCTTCAAGAGTTGATGGAGAAGGAAGCCAAGACCGAGCGCCAGCTGGCAGGCCCGTGGCGTTGGCTCAGCGCCGTGCTAGGAGCAGTGATGGTGATTATCTATTTCTACGGTGCAGGCTATCAGGCTCTGGGCACTCAATATCACTTGGGAGTCTACGTCTTAGTTACCTGTGTCTTGGTGTTTCTGCTCTATCCTGCCGGTGGCCGCTTTGCCCACGTGAGTATGTCCATTGGTGCCTCCCTGCTCCTCGCCATCCTCGCTTCTGGCCTGCTGATCTTTCCTGACTTTACAGCACTCTATCAGCAGTGGGGCTATTTCCTTGAGTCATGGGGCTATGATGGCGTTTTCTTTGCGCTGGAAAACGATCTTGGGGCTCTTTGGTACACTGGATTGCTGACCGTTGTTTTCGCCGTTCCGCTGATCTGGATTGATCAGATCCTGCTTCGTTATCGCCAACAATTGCCCAGTCTAAGTGATCATATTCTAGGAGCTGGAATCGCTGTGACGGTTCTTTACTGGATCAGTCAATTTGAGGCTTTGAACTACCGAGCAGGTGCAGAAACCGAAATTGACATGTTGACGAGTATCATTGGGCTGATGATCACTCTGGAAATTTGTCGAAGAGTGCTTGGCTTGTCGATCACCTTAATTGGGATCGCCATGATCTGCTTTGGCCTGTTTGGCCCCTACCTCCCTGATCTTCTGGCCCATCGTGGATTTCGCTTCGAGCGTTTAGCCACCTCGCTCTTTCTGACAACAAACGGTGTTTTTGGGGTAATGGCCAGTGTCTTGGCTACCTATGTGATTCTATTCATTTTTTTTGGTGCTTTCCTACAGAAATCAGGAGCTGGGCGTTTTTTCATAGATCTACCCTTGTCAATCGCAGGTCGTAGCCCAGGTGGACCCGCCAAAGTAGCTGTCATCTCCTCCGCTTTATTTGGTTCTGTCTCAGGTTCTGCGATAGCCAACACTGTTTCAACAGGATCATTCACGATTCCTCTGATGAAACGCGTTGGGTTCAAACCTCATGTAGCTGGTGCAATCGAGCCTGCAGCGTCAATTGGTGGGATGTTTCTACCTCCAATCATGGGTGCGGGTGGTTTTTTGATGTCAGAACTGACTGGGATTCCTTACGCCAAGATCATGCTGCTATCCATCGGACCGGCCTTACTCTACTTCCTCTCCGTCTTGGTGATGGTCCATTTTGAAGCCAAACGCCTCGGTCTGGGCGGTCTGGATCGAAGCGAAGAGATTCCTCCATGGCAACAAGTCTTGCGGGACGGCTGGTATTTCTCTTTGCCACTGGTCGTTATCACGGTACTGATGCTCTTTGGCCGATCACCCGGGAATGCTGCCTTTTGGGCCACCTTAACCTGCATTGTGATTAGTTGGTTCAAGCCAGAAACGAGGATGGGACCAAAAGAAATCTGGGAGGCCATTCAGACGGGAGCCCACAATACCCTGGTGATTGGAGCGACCATTGGTGTGATCGGAGTGATTGTCGGTACGATTTCCTTGACAGGCATGGGGCTGAAATTTTCCGACCTGGTCATCTCCATGGCAGGTGACAGTCTGCTGATGGCTGTGATTCTGATTGCACTCGCATCTTTGGTTTTGGGAATGGGGGTACCCGTCACTGCAGCCTACCTGATTGTAGCTGTTCTCGCTGTGCCTGCACTAGGTGAGTATGGGGTATCCATCATTGCAGCACACATGATTGTCTATTGGCTCTCTCAGGATTCGAACATCACTCCCCCGGTCTGTGTAGCCGCTTATGCTGGGGCTGCTATTGCTGGAGCTGATCCCTGGAAAACTGGTTGGACATCATTCAAGTTTGCCAAATTACTCTATGTAATGCCCCTAATGTTTGCTTATGTCCCTGGAATCCTGCTGGAAAGCTCTGGTCTCGAAATCTTTACCGCCTTCCTCTCAGCATTATTGGGAACCCTGCTCTTTGGTGCTTTTGCAATGGGCTACCTCCGCCGAGGTACTCTACTCCACGAATGGATCTTACTCGGCATCGGAACAATCCTGCTCTACTGGCCAACTTTTGAAACTGACTTGGCTGGGCTGGTTGTCGCAGTTTTTGTGTGGTGGCTGCAACGAGATGTAGATAATTCATCGAGTACTCCATCCGCAGATCGTTTGGCGTAATTTTTAGCGAGGACTTGGGAAGTAACCTCGCTCTATGATGGTTTGTCTTGGCAAACCAGGGGCGCACGTTGTCAGTGCCCAACCCATCAACATCCCTCAAAGGAGGAACCATGTTCGTTTCCCGAACAAAACGAAGGCTGATGACCCTGCTGTCGGTAACACTGGGTTTCATGTTGTTGATTGCAACCCCTGCAATCGCTCAAAAAAAGTTTCTAGCCTTTTCCGGTGGACCGGACGGTGGAACTTTTCAGTATTTTTCAAATGGGATCTCTGTATATCTTTCCAAAGGAATGGATGGCTACGAAGTCTCCAATATGGCCTCTGCAGGTTCGGTAGAGAACCTTCGCCGATTGAACAGCCGAGATGCTGACTTTGGCATCACCTACTCAGGTGATTTGTACCTGGGACGTAATGGTCGTTTGACTAATGACACTCGGCAGTATCGCAATGTGCATGTTGTCTCCTATCTCTACGGAGCACCCGCTCACTTGATCGTCTTGGATGGATCTGGGATCGACAGTGTTGCCGATTTAGTGGGAAAGAAAGTAGCTGTTGGAGCTGCTGGTTCTGGGGCAGCTGCTTCTGCGCAGCGTTACTTTGAAAGCATGGAGGTCTGGGATAAATTCGAGCCACAATATATCGGCTATACTCAAGGAGCTTCCGCATTGGGTGACCGTCAAATTGATGCCCTATGGGTTTTTGCAGGGTACCCCAACGCTTCCGTAATTCAGGCAGCCTCAGCCAACAAGATCAAAATGTTGCAAGTCTATGCAGAGGCGGAGAAGACAGGGAAGCTTTTCAAAAATTATCCTTTCTATTCAAAGGTGGTAATCCCAGCAGGAACTTACCAAGGAGTGGATTACGATGTTGTGTCGATTCAAGACTCAGCCTTATGGACAGCCGGACGCCATGTTCCAGTAGAGATCGTCCAGAAAGCCGCGGAGATGATTTACGACCCCAGCGGGCTCAAATACCTCGTCAGCGTGAAATCCACTGCCAAAGCTATGAGCATTGACTCTGGCCTGACTGGAATTGTGACTCCTGTCCACAAAGGTGCCCAGAACTTTTGGAAAGCCAAAGGGAAAACACTTGCTGCTGAGCAAAGTAGGTAAGAGTATATCAAGACCTTGCAGGCTGGATAAATAAGGTGTGCAATCTCCCACGAATGTATCGCCCTATTATTAATTTCCAATGAACGAATCGGGCTATTTTCAAATCGAGGTGGACAAAAAAAAAAAAAACGAAAATAATTGTGTGTCAAAAAATTAGAAAATTCCTAATTGAGTTTGTCAGATAACTCAATCTAGAATTTTCTTAAATTCCCTAGGTCCATATGCCTCAGGTTTCAATTTTCGAAATGATCCTGAAGGTTGTTGTGCCTCGATTCTTTTACAAGCTGATGGTCTGCTTGTGCAAAAGACTTCTTCCTCCCTCTCAAACTTTGAGATTGTCATCTGCTTTAATGAAGTAGAATGATCTGAGTGTTTAAATTATTCCAAAGGGTCCCATGAAAATGAGTAAACTCATATGTCAAGCATTGCCACTTTTCGCCACAATTCTTTTACTGTCGCTACCTCACCAAGCTTGGGCAGATAACAAAGATTATATTCTGAACACAGCTTCAACAGGGGGGACTTATCACCCTGTAGGGACAGCGATCGCCACGCTGTCTAAGGTAAAGTTACTCCCCAAAGAAAAATTTAGTCTAACCGCAGTCAACTCTGCTGGTTCTGGTGCAAACGTTCAGGCCATGGGAGCTGGGACTGCAGACTTTGCAATTCTGCAAGGCCTTTTTGGATCATATGCAGCCACAGGCACAGGACCAATTTCCGCGCCACAGAAAAACCTTCGCTCCGTCACAATGCTCTGGCAAAACGTTGAGCAGTTTGTTGTTGCAAACTCTGCTGTCAAATCAGGCACTGTCTCCGACTTAATGGCTTTGAAAGGTTCAAAAGCAGGAATGGGAGCAAAGAACTCAGGAACATTAGGTTCCAACAAAGTGCTTCTATCGGGGATGGGTATTGACATCGAAAAGGACTTTTCGCTGGTGTACGGTGGCTATGGTCCAACAGCAGATGCACTAGCAAACGGTCAGGTTGTGACAGCGGGTATACCGTCAGGCCCTCCAACAGGAGCAATCACAAAATTGATGGCTGGAAACAGTGGAAAGTTTACAATTCTGGATGTGACCGCAGAAGAGGCCGAAAAGATGGACGGTGGTCGACTATTGTGGACCCCCTACACTATCAAAGCAGGAACCTATCCGGGCCAAAACAAGGATATCAGCACGATTGCTCAACCAAATTTCTTAGCAGTTAATGAGAATGTTGATGAGAACCATGTTTATCTCTTGACGAAGACGATGTTTGCAAACCTGCCATTCTTACAGGCTATTCACCCAGCAACTAAGGCAATGGCGATTGAAAAAGCAATGGCTGGATTACCTGTGCCACTGCACCCTGGAGCTGCCAAGTACTATGAAGAGATTGGCATGACCATTCCCTCCCACCTAGTCGCCAAATAATTCCGCTGTGAGGCCAGTATCACTGGCCTCACCCATCCTAGGCTTCACATGGTCTCCTCATCAAGTAGTGATGTTGCAGGCAACGAACACCGTGATGAGTGGTTAACTCTCGACTCTATCAACAAGACACTGACTCAGTGGCTGCTGATTATTGGGGCCGTTGGGTTCGCTATTTGGCACGTAGCAACAAATCTGCTGATCAACGAATCGGTACTCTGGCAAAACGCAATTCACTTCGCCGGCTTTGCCATTCTTGCCTCTGTAATCTATCCAGCACGTCTTTTAGGTCGGGAAAGTATCCTTTTCGACCTTGTCTATGGGCTTGTTGCTGCCTGGGCAGCTTGTTGGGTCATCGCCTCAGAATCCAGAATCTATGAGGATACTTTGGCAATCACAGGTCAAGCTTGGCAATTCAACATTATTGATTGGTTTGCTGGGTTTGTGTTGGTTGTAGCAGCTATTGATTTCTCAAGAAGAGTATCTGGTTGGGTGATTCCCGTACTCATAATCCTAGCGCTTTCCTACATCCTGATTTTGGGTGAATACTTACCAGGGGTGTTCCGAGCAGCCAGTCTCCCACTTGATGACGTCTTGTTCCGCACAGTTTATAATGATGAAGGCCTTTTCGGAATCCTCGCCAACATTTCTTCTTCCAACATAACCTTGTTCATGATCTTCGGCGGCTTTCTGGTGATTTCTGGGGCCAGCGATTTCGTGATTGAAGTATCAAAAGTAGTGGCGGGTAGGATCCGAGGTGGATCTGCTTTTGTAGCAGTTTTATCTTCAGCTTTGACTGGAACCATCAGCGGATCTGCTGTGGCCAATACAGCTTCTACTGGAGTAATCACTATTCCACTCATGAAATCCAGTGGTTTTCGGGGACGCTTCGCTGGAGGAGTTGAAGCAGCAGCATCCACTGGAGGGCAGCTGATGCCTCCAATCATGGGTGCTGGAGCCTTTGTCATGGCGAGCTACACAGCGATTCCATATTCGACAATTGTTTCTGTATCCATTGTCCCAGCTGTTATCTACTTTCTGTCAGTCGCCTCTGCCGTTCGAATTGAAGCAGTGAAATACCGTGTGGGAGAAGGGATAGATATGAGTGTCAGCCGAGCCAAAATCTTGGCAGGAGCACTCACGTTTATTATTCCATTGACCGTGATGATTTATTTTCTCATGGCAGGTGTAACTCCAAGCTTCGCAGCATCTGCTTCCATTGCGGTCTTAATCGGAGTGTCCTGGGTAGCTTGGCTGATTGGGAGATTGATGGGAATCGAGGAACTGCAAGCCAATGTCATGAATCTCAAACGGATCGTTGAAGCTTGTTTGGCTGGCATGCGTGGGGGTATATTGACCGCCATTTTGTTGGTGGCGATTGGAGTGATCAACAATGCGATTGTCACAAGTGGTATTGGCAATGGATTCTCATTGATGATCGCTCAGTGGTCCCAAGGCTCCATCGTTTTAGCGATAGTCTTAATTGGATTGGCGTCTCTGGTTTTAGGAATGGGCCTACCAGTAACCGCCTCGTATATCATTCTTGCGATTCTGTGTGCACCTGCCTTAGCAGGAATTTTGGCAGATACCATTATTACTGAAAAGTTGGTTAATGGCCTTGCTGATCCGATGCAGGCCGCACTTTTTATGCTCGTTGAGAGTCCTCATGTTGCGAAAGTGGCAAAGGGAATGACAATGGAGGAGGCTTCCAGTTTGATGTCAGCTGTCCCGTTTGAAGTGGCCATGACAATGCGCCCGATGCTGGTGGACGCTGAGGTACTGACAGGCTTTTTGCTCGTAGCACACCTAATCATTTTCTGGTTGAGCCAAGACAGTAACGTGACTCCACCAGTTTGTCTGGCCGCCTTTACTGCAGCTGGAATTGCAAAGTCCCCACCCATGGCAACAGGGTTCCAGGCTTGGAAAGCTGCCAAGGGGTTGTATGTCGTTCCCTTACTTTTCGCCTACACTCCTCTCGTTAACGGTACTGCTTTTGAAATTTGCCAGATTGGTTTTTTTGCTTTGTTCGGGATCTATGCTACAAATGCAATGATTGCACGGTACGCGGAAGGACCGATGGCAATTTGGTATTGGCCCGTTTTAATCATTGGTGCTGGGCTATCATTCTGGCCTCTCAATTTACTATTTAATATTTTAGGGGCGATTGCCGTGCTGGCTGTTATTTTCCATAGCAACCGATGCAATAAGGTTCTCTCTCAGCACTGACCAAAAAAGTGCACCCAATCTACTATCCCAATATGCACAGCTTTTTCAGTTACCCAAAAGTAGAATTAAAAACACGTTCCCACTCACTCAATCCGAGATTACAGGAACTACATCTGCCAATGGTTGTTCTTGAAAACTTTCTAGCGTCTACCAAGGAAATCAGTGTTCAAGAGCTAGAGTACGTTCCATATCAACGGCTTGTTCTGGCCCATCTCTTAGATGAAGAATGCGGTGGCTCACTCAAAAAAATCATCGTGGAAACCTTGCATGACCGAGCAACCGGAGCTTTGGAAATTAGTACTCCTCCTGAACTCGATAAAGAAGATTTGATCAAAATTTCCACGGCAGTCAGTCACTTGGTTGGCTTACCAAATTTCGACTCCATGAGTGGAAAGTACTATGCCTGCTTTGATGTAAAGGACACCGACAACAGTGACTCTTACCTAAGGCAAGCCTATCGTCTCTTTACCCTGCACACGGATGGGACTTATGTGGACGAAACAACCGACTGGGTCTTGCTGCTTAAGCTCAAAGAAGAAAATGCGGAGGGAGGAGAAAGCAGACTATTACACCTAGACGATTGGGAAGAAATGGAGATCTTCGCAGAGCACCCTTTGGGACACACTCCCATGGAATATAAATCTCCACCTAGCAAAAATGTTTCAGTTTCTGTAAATCGTCAGACATTTTATCAGCGCAATGGTCGGCCCTGTCTTTGTTTCATCGACCAGTTCGCTTATCCACATACCATCGAGCAAGCCCTTTTTCTAAGTGACATGTCTCATTCAATGGAAAAATCTCCAAAAACACTCTCCATCCCATTGCCCACCGGACACATCCTATTGATCAATAATCACTTTTGGGCACATGGCAGAGAGCCCTTCAAAAAACATCCTAAACTGTATCGGGAATTGTTGCGCCAGCGCGGGGCTTTCAACGAGCAAATTTAACTAATTTCTTAAGACACAACCTGAAAGAGAGTAGAGAGTTAAGTTCAATCAACGAGCCTAGTTGCCTAAGTAAAATTAATTGGAATTAAAAATCCAAATTTCTATTAGTTTTCAAACACATTGAACTCAAACAAGCTTCTGCTTTCCAATCGGCAACTTACGAATTCGCTTTCCCGTGGCAGCAAAAATTGCATTCGTGATTGCAGGTACTACTGGTGAAGTAGCTGGTTCTCCTGATCCACTTGGTGGCCTATCACTTTCCACAATTGTGACATTGATCTCCGGAGTATCTCTCATTCGAGCTATTTTGTAGTCGTCAAAATTACCTTGAACAACTTGACCATCATCCAAAGTAATTTGCTCAAATAGTGTTGCTGACATACCCATAATTATGCTTCCCTCAATTTGAGCAACAACACTATCTGGATTTACTACTAAACCGCAATCTAGAACGCAATCTACACGATTGATCTTTACCCGGCCTCGGGTATTGATTGAAACCTCTGCAACCTGAGCTGCTATGGTCGTCACTCCTTCAAGAGGAAACCAGTCATTTATAGCAATACCACGCCCATGTCCTTTTGGCAGCTTTGTGCCCCAATTCGATTGCTTAGCAACCTGCTCCAGAATTCTTTTGTGCCTCGGACTTTCATGCAAAAATCTTAGCCTATATTCAAGAGGATCAATTCCTGCGGCATTAGCAAGCTCATCCATAATGCTCTCTGTGTAGAAAACATTGATACTGTTAGGTGGCGCCCGCCAAGGCCCTACTGGCACACCAAGCTGGACAGGGGAATGGCCAACATCTACACCCTCCACTTTGTAAAAATGTTTTGGTATTATCGGGTAGTCATGAACCTTCCCCGGAATTGTCATTGGATCAAAGTTCAGTTTGCCAAACGTTGGACCAAAAAAGAATTCAGCCGCAGCTAAATTTTCTTGTGATACCTGATTTTCCCATTTGTTTGGTATACCCTCTGGATCAACTTTAATCCGAAATTTACTTACGCTAGCTGGTCGGTAAAATCCATGTCTAGTGTCTTCCTCACGGCTCCAAATAACCTGCACAGGTTTCTTAATGGATTTTGAAACAAGCAGCGCTTGCTCAACATAATCATCCATAAGTTTTCTGCCAAAACTTCCTCCCATCATCATGCTATTAATGTTAATTTTTTCTTCAGGCAGTTCCGTAACTTTTTTGGCAACTTCCATACAAGCATATTGATTTTGTGTTGGAGCCCAAATTTCACAGAAATTCTCAGTGACGTGTGCAGTACAATTGACTGGCTCCATAGCCGCATGATGCAGATAAGGCATTTCGTATTTTGCCTCTATTACATTGCTTTCTTCAATATCGTTTACTGTAATACCATCATCTGCTGCCTTCGTGAGTTTGTCGTAAATTTTTTGGCTATCCAATCCAACGGTTTTACCACCATGAAATTTTGGATCCAAGGCCTCTAGACCTTGCATGGCATGCCAGGTAGAATCAGCGACAACTGCAACACCATTAGGAATTTGCACCACTGCTTCAACACCTTTAACTGCTAAAGCAGCGTTCATATCATAATCAGCTATATCCCCTCCAAATACTGGTGATTGCTTAACTGTTGCGAACTTCATATTATGAATACGCACATCAATTCCAAATTTTGCTGATCCATTTGTTTTGGCAGTTGTATACAGTTTCGGAATAGATCTTCCAATCAACTTAAATTGATCTCGGCTTTTCAAACTGGGGTTATCCGGTGGTCGAATTTTTGCTGCCGTAGACACTAATTCACCATAACTGGCGACCATGTCGCTCTTCAAATGAAAAACTTTTCCATCCTCTGCCCTACATTCGCTCAACATAACTCCCCATTTTCGAGAAGCAGCTGTTTTCAACATTTCTCTGGAGCTAGCACCCACTAGCCTAATTTTCTCCCAAAAAAAACTGATGCTGCTGCTACCCCCCGTGGCCTGAATACCCCGTGGATCTGCTTGTCTGTTTATAAATTCTGGATGGAACGGAGCTGTCAGCACATTGATGGCTTTCCAATCAGCCTCTAATTCTTCTGCAAGAAGCATCGCTTGACCTGTATGTGCATGCTGCCCCATTTCAGAGGCTGGAAGAATCAGGGTCACTTTATTATCAGCACTGATTCGCACCCAGAGGCCAAGTTCTTCATTTAGAGCTTTTGGACTGCTTAGTATCTTAGGAGAGGAAAATGTACAACCTACTAGGAGCCCACTTCCAGCTAAGCCAGATAATTTTAAAAATGTTCTTCTATTGAATTTTGAGCCAGACATTAAGCCTCCTTCATCGTTGCAGCTGCTTTGTGGATCGCTTTGCGGACTCGGACATAAGTGCCGCAGCGACATAAGTTGAGCATCCCTCGATCAATATCCTGATCCGTGGGGTCGGGGTTTCTATTTAGTAGGGATATAGCAGATAGAATCTGACCGGACTGGCAATATCCACACTGTGGAACCTCCTCTGCAATCCAGGCCTGTTGAACAGGATGGATATTGTTGTTGGACAAGCCTTCGATAGTTGTTATTTCTTCGTCTAGCACTTCTTCAATGGTGACACCGCACGATCTCACTGTTCGCCCCTTGATAAGTACCGTACAAGCACCGCATTGCTGGATACCGCAACCGTATTTTGTTCCAGTGAGATTCAGTGTGTCTCGAAGGAACCAGAGCAAGGGAGTGTTCATTTCAACTGTCACTTGATGTTTGATTTTGTTGATAGTTAATTCTACCATTCCATTAACCTTATTTTCTAAATTATTGATATGATTTGTAAATATTTTATTTTTTAACTTCTTCCTGAGATTACATTGAATTCTACTAACTTCCTACTAGAAAATAGACCTGATGCTAACTTATAATGCATTTGTTTGCAACAAAAATTAGAAGTCTACTTACTAACTTAATAAAAGCTTTTTGGAAGTATTATTTGTAAACTATTAATTTTAAATGTTATTTATTCAAAAAATATCACTTTCGTTTTTCCTGCGTTGACTCTCTCCAAAGCACCAAGTAATTGATTGACAGACAAAAACAGAAACAAAATCTTACTTTGACTTCTCGACAGAATACGATCATTTTTTCTTAGGAGCTAAAAAGCCTAATCTTCATTAATTTTATAATAAAGAATTTCAATATTTTAAAAATTAAACTGGCGTAGCTTTGACAGACTTCGCAATGATGGCGTATTTTCCTGAACCAGCAGTATTCAGGAAAAACTGATAGTAAAATGCGAAAACATTTAGCTCCACTATCAAGGTATTTCCAGAATTAATTAACGACATACAAAAAGAGGTTTTCAAAATGTTCCAACTGACCAGCCTTTCAAACAGATTTTTTCTTATTATTTTTCTTTCCCAGTTGATATTTTCGATAGTGCATGCGGGAGATTCTCCATCGGTCCCGGGAACCAAAATCTACTTCGTTAATATGAAGGATGGAGACAAGGTAAAAAGCCCTTTTCTGATCCAATTTGGTCTGAGTTCTCAGATGGGAATCGCTCCAGCCCTTGTAGACTGGCCTGACACTGGACATCATCACCTAATCATTGATGCCCCAACCCCTGATCCGAGTAAAGCAATCCCCAGTAAAAGCGAGAATCACATCCACCTAAGCGGTGGTCAAACAGAATGGGAGGTTGATCTACCATCAGGCCAGCACACGTTGCAACTGATCTTGGGAGATTATTCACACATTCCGCACGACCCTCCTGTAATTTCGGAAGTCATCACCATCACTGTGGAGTAAAGAGATGAGACTCTCTGTTGGCAGTAAATTGCTCCTACTCATTACGATTGGGGGAGGATTGGCTCTTACACTGATGGCGGTTGTTCTGATCGGGATGGAACTAAACAGGGCAGACCAACGTTTTGTTGAGCGTTATCAAGGCCTTTCAGATTTGATGTCAACTGAACTAGCCCCTGCGCTGCACCTGTCTGATGAGAGAATCATTGGGAAACGCATCCAAGCCTTTCTGAGTGTTGCAAAGAACGATCTTGTGTTACTGCGAGCCTATGATCTGGAGGGAACTCAAATTTATGAGTATGGAAAAGCAGACTTTGAAACCCAACTCAACCAGCTGATCCTGAATCGATTGCCAACTCTCCAGACAGGGCAAATTGTGATTGAGCAGAATGAGGCAAATCTGGTCCTACTTCAACCAGCTCGGCTCGCTAGCGATGAAATGGCCGGCTATGTGGGATTGATTTGGAGCCGTCTAGAGCTACAAAATCAACGTCAGGAATTAATAATTACCTCCGCATGGTTGATTTTGGCCATGCTCCTGGGAACTAGTTTAAGCTTACTCGGGGCGGTGTACCTCTTTATCACCAGACCAGTTGGACAAATGCTTCTTTCGCTTGATACAAGTTCGCGAGAAATTGCCGATTCAAATATAGAACTTTCAGAACGGACTCTGAGGCAAAGCTCTTCACTCGAAGAAACCGCAGCTTCGATGGAACAGATGTCTAGCATCATGGAAAATAATGCTGAAGAATCCAAGAAAGCTGCGCAGTTGATGCGCGGAACTCGTCAAACTGCAGATCAAGTTCGTGACAACCTTTTAGCTGCTGTCACCCAAGCGATTTCTTCAAACGAAAAAACCCTGACACAGTTGCAAGGAACCAACGAACGTGTTGTGGGAGCAATGTCAGCAATATCCAGCAATTCTCAAAAAATTGAAGGTATTATCAGCTTAATAAACGAGATTTCTTTCCAGACTAACCTTCTAGCCCTGAATGCGTCGGTGGAAGCTGCTCGTGCTGGGGAACATGGAAAGGGATTTGCCGTAGTTGCCACAGAGGTACGCAAACTAGCGCATCGCTCTGCAAGGGCTGCTGCTGAAATTGGGAATCTGATTGAAACCAGCAAGCAAAGTATTCAGCAAGGGAGAGAGTTTGTTAAAGATAGTGACGAATCCCTTAGTGAAATGCGAACTGAATCCCAAGCAACTCTTGAAGGCCTTCACCAACAAAGTAGTGAGAATCTAGAAGCAATTCTTCGAGCGGTCATTGAGTTCTCCGAAGTGATGGAGAGCATTGAAGTCGCTTCCGCAGAGCACGCCAATGGGATCAACCAGGTCAACAAAGCGATTATGGACATGGACCAACTGACTCAAGAGAATGCAACAATGGTCGAGCAGAGTGCTGCAGCCAGCGAACAAATGGCTTCGCAGGCAGAACGCTTACGTCAACTCTTTGTCCCAGGACAAAGGAAGAAAATAGACAATTCAAGCATACTACAAAAAGGTATTCCAACTAACGAAAAAGAAGGTTCCAAGTCTTTGCCCAGTCCCTCAGGCAAGTATTCACGCTTTACTAAGGAATTGAAAAACGACGAAGACTTTTTCGAATGATCCCTGAACTATGATTCTTGAGATAAACGTCACCTAAGGCCAAAATCACCAAATTAGGAAGCACGGTCGAACTGAACGTCAAAGACACAACCCATCAATAAACTTGTACAAGAATTAGAGTTATTGAATTAAAAACTGCACAAATTGTAAACACCAACCGATACATATTTTTTGCTTGCTAGGATTCTGAGATAAATGATCTCTTCCATCGTCATAGTAGATGACTCCCGCAGCATTCGAGGGCATGTGCGTCGTATTCTTGAATCTGCCCCGGAAGCATTTCAGGTGATTGAGCATGAAGATGGACTCGATGCCCTCCGTTGGCTAAGCACTTTATTGCCAAGCAACCTTCCTGATTTAATCCTCCTCGACCGGAACATGCCTCATGTCACCGGAGATGAGTGCATACGGATCCTCAAGGCTGATACCCACTGGAAAAACATTCCTGTACTTTTTCTCACTGCCCAGGTCTCAACAGAGAACCTTGTCCAAGGTCTCGTTCAACTTTCCGCAGATGACTACTTACCCAAACCATTTGCTGCAGATGAGTTGATCGCTAGGATTCAAGTTTTACTTCGTATGAAGAAAGCTGAAGATCAATCAAGAGAGTTGAATCGCCAACTACAACATGCCCTTGATGAACAGGTGATAGCTTATCAAGAACTGAAAACCACCAAGTTGAAGTTGGCTGAAACGGAAGCGGCAAATCGTTTAACAAGATTGTTCGAAAAATTTGTCCCCAAGGGTTTTTTAGAGAGAATCGCACCTGATGGATTAGAGTCTTTACGTTTTGGAACAGCAGAGAGCGATGAGGCGACCATATTGTTCAGTGATATTCGATCGTTTACAGATTTATCAGAGCCACTTTCCCCTCAAGAATTAATGGATTTTCTAAACGATTATCTAAAAATGATGAACATGTCGATCATGGTCAATCACGGTTTTGTCGATAAGTTCATTGGGGATGCCGTCATGGCTATTTTTGACAAGACGGATCAGTCAACAAACGATGCAAGGAATGCACTGAATGCTGGGATGGGAATGCTACAAGTGCTCGGAACCATGAATCAAAAACGTCAGCGGCAAGGGCAAGCCCCAATTTCAATTGGAATTGGAGTACACACGGGACCTGTTGTTTTTGGAACACTTGGATTTGAAGAAAGAATGGATTCCACCGTATTAGGAGATGCAGTCAATTTAGCTTCAAGGCTTGAAGGGTTGACCAAATACTATGGAGCTTCTTTGCTCTTTTCAAATCAAACTCTGGAAACTCTCGAAGATCAACAAGATGGGCTGATGTTCAGAGAGATTGATCGTGTAATGGTGAAAGGGAGAAAGCAGCCGGTTACTATTTTCGAGTTGTTCAATAGTGAGAAGTCTGATGTGCAATCTGCAAAGAGGGCTGTGATGGAAAATCTTGAAGAACCGCTGAGCTTGTACAGAACTCAGAAATGGGATGAGGCCGAGAAGATTTTCCGTGAGCTTGCTAAAAATCACCCTCTTGATTCGCTTCCTGCTTTTTATGCGGAAAGGTGCCAGGAAATGCGAAAGAACCCTCCACCAGCCAACTGGGATGGTGTTCAGATATTCAATCAAAAATGAATTTTGAAGCATTACCGGCAGAGGAATTTTTAGATGAAGCTCAAGAACTCCTGCAGGAGATTGAGGACTCCCTACTCTTACTGGAGGAAGAACCGAGCAGCTATGAAGTAATTCAACGATTATTTCGTTCCGCTCACACCCTCAAAGGTGGTGCTGCAATGGTTGGACTGAGTGATTTAGCTAATGAAGCACACGAGTTTGAGGCAATTCTATCCAAGCTAAGATCGGGTACCCTAAAAAGCTCTCCTCAAATTATCTCTGCCCTATTGAAAGGCAGAGATAATCTGCTTTCGTTGCTGAATCCCTTGTTGAGCAGCTCACCAAATAGTTCCTCCAGCAATGTTCAAAAAAACCCCACAGATCTTCCCCCAGATAAATCTAGCATTAAAGAGCTGCCAACGAATGAAGAGCTGACACAACTGAACAGATCTTCAACACCACAAAGCAACACTTACCTAATTCATCTCAAATTTGATCCAGCTTGCTTGGAGTTTGGGCAAGAGCCAATGATGTTGTTGCGGCAGCTTGAGCAATTTGGGGAATTGACCGTAATCGCTCACACAAGTGATTTTCCCAACTGGTCCGATTTTGACCCTGCAAGATTGTACCTTTGGTGGAGTATTAAATTAGTCAGCGATAAGCCACTTGATAAAGTGGCTCCACTACTGGAATTTTACCGTGGAGAACAATCGGAATTTCTGATTGAAGCAATAGAAACTCCTGCAGAGAACGAACAGGAAGTTCAACAGGCTCACCAAAACATGCTTGCTCAAATCTCCGCTAAAGATGAGAAAAACGAGTATTCTGAACCAAGCCAAAATCCTGAGCTGATGGAAGTTGATGTTGTAGAACTCCCAAAAACCAGCCAGACGATAAGAGTTCCGGTTTCTAGATTAGATCGGTTGCAAAATTTGGTCAGTGAAACAGTCATCCGACAAGCTAGACTCTTACGCCTTAATGATGCAATCCAGGCTACAGACGATCAATTGGGTGAGCAATTTCTTCAGTTTGTCGAAGATAATGAACAAGCGGTCAGAGAGTTACAGGATCAAATCCAGCAAGTTCGTATGGTTCCAGTTGGGACAATCTTCTCTCCGATGAAGAGGGTGGTCCGTGATTTTGCCAACCGCCATCAAAAACAGATCAAACTAGACATTTATGGGGCTGAGACCGAGCTAGATAAAACAATCACTGAGCAGATTCAGGGGCCTCTGATGCACTTGCTTAGAAATGCCATGGATCATGGGATGGAAACTCCATCAGATCGAATTGATGCCGGGAAGAGCCCAACCGGCACGATAACTTTACAGGCTTCTCAGCAGCAGGGCTTTGTTATCGTTGAAATCGCCGATGATGGCCGGGGTCTGGACCCGCAGAAGATCTTAGAAGCAGGCCGTAGGCTCGGAATGGTGGCTACAGATCACCAGCCAAGCGAACAGGAAGTTCTTCAATTGATATTTCAACCCGGTTTCACAACCACCACGGAAGTCACAGAGACTTCTGGGCGTGGTGTAGGCATGGACGCTGTAAAAAGAGATATTGAGGCGTTGCTTGGCAACATTGAAGTCAGCAGCCAACTTGGAAAAGGTACTGCCCTCAAACTAAAGCTGCCTCTCTCGCTTGCAATTATTGAAGGGATGTTGGTTCGTGTTGGTAAAGAAATGTTTGTGTTGCCATTGTTGTTGGTCACTGAGACTCTTCGACCTCTTCCCAATCAGCAGAAACGCTTTAAAAATCGAGGCGAATTAATTGATATTCGAGGGCAGTATCTCCCCCTAGTGCGGCTTCACCAGCGGCTCAAAATCGAGGAGGCTATTGATAAACCTGAAGAGGGATTGTTGATTGTCGTTCAACAGGGGACACAAAAATATTGCCTATTGGTTGACAGCATTGAAGATCAGTTGCCTGTTGTAATCAAGAGTCTGGAAGAACACTTCGTTCATGTTCCAGGAATTGCTGGTGCAACAATACTTGGAGATGGTTCGGTGTGTTTTATTCTCGACGTTGCGGCTATTTTGAACTGAACGAGGCCTCATGGATTTCCAACCGCATCATGTGCTGGGGAATTTCAGTCTTCTAGATGAAGAAGATGAAAACTTTGATTATCAACTCCTCCATCACAATGGAGAACAGTGGCTTACTTTCCGGTTGGGGAAGGAGACCTATGGACTCGAAATTCTTCAGGTACGTGAACTCATCAGTTACCCGGAGAGCATCACTAGGGTGCCTAGATTACCATTGTTTCTATTGGGGATGATTAATTTGCGAGGGATGGTTCTCCCCATTATGGATCTACGAAAACGTTTTGAAATGGCTGAATATGAGACTGGCCCATTCACAGTCATCATCATTGTTCAAATCAAAAGCAAAGTGATTGGTGTAGTAGTCGATTCTGTTGTGGATGTTGTGAATTTGCAGCAAGAAAATCTTTTAGAAGCTCCCGAAGAATCAACTGAACTAGACTCCAAGTTCGTTAAGGGACTCGCCAATCTTCGTGGAGAAATGGTAATTCTCCTAGACTTGGAACAATTACTAGCACCCGATGAATTAGAGCAACTCAGTATGCTCCGTTGAAATCCAGGTTAGCGTCGTGTTACCTCCCACAATTCGTGTTCTGATTATTGATGACTCGGCAATCGCGAGAAATACGCTAAGTAGGATCCTGGAAACAGATCCAGAAATTGAGGTTGTTGGAACAGCTCCTGATGCATTGATTGGATTGAGAAAAATTGCTGAGTGTTCCCCCGATGTTCTCACTTTAGACGTTGAAATGCCTAAAATGGATGGGCTGACTTTCCTCGAACGTCTTATGTCCTCTAGGCCGATGCCCGTTGTGATGGTAAGCGCATATACTGCAGAGGGTTCAGAGACAGCTATGAAAGCCTTGGAATTGGGAGCGCTTGAAATCATTGAGAAGCCACGAATTGATGTCAGTTCTGGACTTCAAGATCTTGCTCTGCAAATTACAGATAAGGTGAAAGCTGCCGCACAAGCAAAGCTCAAAACTCCTCAACAAAGATTCCATCAGCAAGTCATACCTAGTAAACGAACTCATTCAAATGCTACCCAACTACCACGTATTACCAGCACACCCAACGTCATTGCTTTTGGGGCATCTACGGGTGGAACGGATAGTCTTCGGGAAATTCTTGAAGAATTGTCCCCCGAAACTCCAGGAATCTTGATCGTCCAGCATATGCCCAAAGCCTTTACCACCTCCTTTGCAAAAAATCTGGATCGGGTATCTAAAATCAGAGTCAAGGAAGCCGTCTCAGGAGATCGATTAGAACCTGGATTGGCCCTATTATCTCCCGGTGATCAACATCTGGAACTAAGAAGGGAAGCCTATGGCTATTTCGTTGAATTAAATTCTGGTTCACTGGTCAATCGGCATAGACCCTCGGTGGATGTGCTCTTCGATTCAGTTGCTCAAAACGCTGGGATTGATTCAATGGGAATCTTGCTCACGGGTATGGGAAGTGATGGCGCAAAAGGGTTACTCCAAATGAGGCAAAAAGGGGCTTGGACGATTGCCCAAGAAGAAAGTAGTTGTGTCGTTTACGGTATGCCTAGAGTAGCAGTAGAATTGCAAGCACCTCGGGAAGTACTGAACCCTCAACAAATCATTGAACGTTTAGGGTTGCTTTTGCACTAACTTATTGATAGTGGGATATTTTTTGATATTCGTTTTCAAGGACTGAAGAATTCAATAATTTAGAAGTTGATCAATTATCCTTCTTCGGCAGATATCCTGTACAGAAAGTAAATGTATGCCTGAAATCACCCTTTCTCCCTCAATTCTTTCTGCTGATTTTGCTCGTCTTGGTGAAGAAATTCGGGATGTATCCGAAGCCGGTGCAGACTGGATTCATGTGGATGTAATGGACGGTCATTATGTCCCGAATCTGACAATCGGTCCGGATATTGTCAAAGCGATCCGTCCTCACACAGACAAGCCGTTCGATGTACATTTGATGATTGAACCATATGAGCCCTATCTCGAGGCTTTTGCCAATGCGGGTGCAGATGTCATCACCGTTCATGTGGAGTCGGGTCATCACACTGACCGTGCGCTTCAACAGATTCGGTCTATGGGTAAAAAAGCCGGCGTTTCCCTTAATCCATCAACCCCCGAAAGTTCATTAGAATATCTGATGGAGAAGCTGGATTTGATTCTGGTGATGAGTGTCAATCCAGGATTTGGAGGACAAACTTTTCTAGAATCACAACTACGAAAAATCCGAAGAATTCGAGAGATGATTGGGGATCGTTCGATTGCGCTGGAAGTCGATGGCGGAATTAAACCTGAAAATATTGGAAAAGTCGTCGAGGCAGGTGCCAATGTAGTCGTAGCCGGCTCAGCGGTCTTTCAAGGTGGAACCTCAACTGATTACAAGAAAAATTTGGATTCACTGCGGAAAGCAGCCAACGCTCACTAAACTCCCAAATAACGGCGGATTAATTCAGGATTTTTCCGAAGCTCTTTGCTCATCCCCTCCCAAACAATCCGTCCACGTTCCATTAGAAAATGTTGATCAACCAAACGCATCAGTTGCTCAAGGTTTTTGTCGATTAACAAAATTGATTGACCCTGATCCTTTAGGGACTCCAACACACCCCAAATTTCATCTCGAATCAATGGTGCAAGTCCTTCTGTGGCTTCGTCCAGTATCAGCAACTTAGGATTAGTCATTAAAGCACGGCCAATCGCCAACATCTGTTGCTCTCCCCCAGAGAGAGAGTTGCCCAATTGGTCTCTCCTATCCCGGAGAATTGGGAACAAATCATAAACTTTTTTGAGATCCCAAGCAGAGTTTAGATTGTGCCGATTCGCTGCGGTTGCGAGTAAATTTTCTCGGACAGTCAGCAATGGAAAAATCTGACGTCCCTCAGGGACCAAACCGATACCCAGCCGGCTGATTCGATAAGCTGGCCATTGCTGAACTTCCTGACCAGAAAATCGAACTTTACCTGCGCTTGCTTGAGTGATCCCCAAAAGGGAGCGAATTGTCGTAGTTTTGCCCATTCCGTTACGGCCAAGAAGGGATACCACAGTTCCAGAATATACTTCCAGATTTACTCCAAACAGAACTTGGGACCTTCCATAGGCTGCTTGCAGATTTTCAATTTTCAACAGGGATTTCATGCTAACCCAAATAGGCACTACAAACTTCTTTATTCTCCCGGATTTCACTGGGTGTGCCGGTGGCAATCACGTGCCCATAAACCAAAACGGACACACGATCTGCAACAGAAAATACTGCATCCATGTCATGTTCAATTAAAAGCATCGTGATCTTGCCCTTCAATTGCTTGAGAAGCTTCACAACCTTCAAACTTTCCTCAGGCCCCATCCCTGCCATTGGCTCATCCAGCAGCAACAATTTAGGTTCTAAAGCCAAAGCCATTGCTAGTTCTAATTGACGTTGTTGACCATGCGCCAAAGCATAAGCTGGGATTTCTGATTCTTGATCAAGGCAAACCTGCTTTAAATATTCTTTGGCTTTTGATCTTAATTCAAAATCATTACGAGCTACTTTCCAAAATAGAAAACTGTGTCCTTGTTGACTTTGTAGAACCAAAGTCACATTTTCCAAGGCGCTGAACTCAGGAAAAATCGATGTGATTTGGAATGATCGAACCAACCCCAATCTCGGGCGAATTGCCTCTGAAACCTGCAAAAGATTTCTTCCATCAAATTGAATCAGGCCTGAATCAGGTTGTAGCGATCCGCTCAACAGTGAAATCAATGTCGTCTTGCCTGCTCCGTTAGGCCCGATCAAAGCGTGGAGTTCTCCGTGATTAATTTGCAGGCTGAGATTATCAGTGGCCGCAAGTGCTCCGAATGTCTTGTGGAGATGCTCAATTTGCAAAAGCGCCATCGACCCCTTTCATCTGCTTGAACACCAACGCATGCAGACCCCCTTTTGCAAAAAGTACAATGCCGATGAGGAGTGGACCGAAAACTAACCGCCAGTGTTCGCTAAACAGGTACAGCCCTATTTCCTGAAACAGCAGAGGGAGAAATTCCTCGAGCAGCAGGAAGACAATCGCTCCCAGAATTGGTCCAGTCCAAGTTCCAATACCTCCGAGAATCACCATGATCAGCAGGTCCCCCGAACGAGTCCAATGCAAAAAATCGGGACTCACAAACTCCATGTGATTTGCTAACAGAGCACCCGAAAGGCCTGCCAAAGCACCTGCAATCACAAAGGCCACCAGCATGTAGGGGTAAGGTGGAACTCCAATGGCTTTCAGACGTGTTTCATTCTGCCGCAGTGCATGCAATACCATCCCAAATCGAGACATGGAAAGTCTTCGCAAAAACCATGTTGCCAGACCTAGTGCAACTAAGCTGAGCCAATACATTTGCCGATCTTCACCCAAATCAAGACCAGGGATTTTGTTTCGCCCATCCATCATCATCAGGCCGTCATCTCCTCCATATTGTTCCAAGGAAACAAAGAAGTAGAAAAGCATCTGAGCAAATGCAAGAGTGATCATTATGAAGTAGATGCCTCTAGTTCTGAGACATAGAGCACCAATTCCAAGCGCGACTATCCCAGAAACAATCATGGCGAATGGGATAGAGATGAATCCCTCCAGGGTTCCAGGCAACCCCAAAAAATTTGTTTCCTCGTATTGATGCCAAGCCAGAATGCCCACAACATAAGCACCCACTCCCACATAGGCTGAGTGGCCAAAGCTGACAAGCCCCGCAAACCCGACAAGCAAATTCAGACTCATGGCAGCAAGCGCATAGATCCAGATACGTGAGGCTGTTGAAACCAGATAGGGTTCATCCAGCCAATCAGCAAACCAGGGGAAGCCAACAAGTAGAATACCAACTCCCAACACTAGTCTTGCCTCAAAATTCTCAGAAACCATCATCGAACCCGACCGAGGACAGGAAGAATACCTTGCGGTCGAAAGATTAAGACTAACGCCATCAGGAGGTAAACCGACATTGAAGAAAGGGCAGCACCAATACTGTCTGCAAAATCAAGTGGAAGTATCAGGCGTAGACCACTTGCCAAAAATGCCCTTCCGAGGGTATCGACCATGCCGATCAATAGGGCACCAAATAGTGCTCCCCGAATAGAGCCCAATCCACCAATCACGATACAAACAAAGCAAAGAATCAGTACGTTTTCTCCCATTCCGACTTCTACTGAAATCAACGGCCCTGCTAGGGCTCCTGCAAAACCTGCCAAAAGGGCTCCCAACACAAAAAGACCTGTATTCAGTAGAGTCAAATTTACTCCCAAGGCCTCGACCATCTCCCGGTGAGTAGTCCCTGCACGAATAAGCATTCCTGCCCGAGTGTGAGAAATTAACAAATACAGGAAAAAAGCGAGGAGCAGACCAGTACCAATGATCAGCAGTCGATAGAGTGGGTAGAGCAGGCCGGGTAAAATTTCTACAGAGATGCTTAGTGTCTCTGGCAAACTGAGGAAGAGAGGAGCACGCCCAAAGCAGATCGTCGTTAACTCATTCAGAAAAAGAATTAAACCAAAGGTTGCCAAAACCTGGTCCAGATGATCTCTGCGGTAGAGTTGACGGATTATAACCAACTCCACTAGCCACCCCGTGAAAGCAGCAGCAGGTAAGGCCATCAACAGGCCCCACCAAAAAGAGCCTGTCCACTGCATTCCAATTGCGGTGGCGTAGGCTCCAACCATATACAAGGAACCATGGGCAAGATTGATTACCCCCATGATCCCGAAAATCAGCGTCAACCCTGCGGACACAAGAAATAGGAATACGCCGAATTGAAGCCCATTCAGTAGCTGTTCAATCAGCAGAATCAAGAAATTACTCTGGAACCGCTAACTTCTAAAGGCCCTTAGCGGAGCCCGCATTCCTGGACGTAGGCATCCTGATGGTCAGTTGCTACTTTTCGTAAAATACGGTTTTGAATCTGACCATTGTTTTTGACAACTTCACGAATATAGAGATCGTGGATTGGATGCTGATTGGAAGCAAATCGAAAATTCCCCCGAACGGACGCAAACTTTGCGGCTTTCAGTGCCTCTCGGAAACCCGCCTTATCCTCCAGTACCTTTCCTCCTGTTGCTTTCAATGCGCTAGCAATAAGCTTTGCAGTATCGTAACCTTGGCTTGCGTAGAGAGTCGGCTCGCGTTCAAATTTACTGCGAAAACCTAAAAGGAATTGCTGATTGGCTGCATTGTCTAAGTCATGGTTCCACTGAGAAGTGCTGATGATACCGGAGCCAGCATCACCGATTGCGTTGAGAATTTTAATATCAGCCGAAAATCCTGAAACAACCATAGCAGAATTTTTCATCAGGCCTGCTTGTGAATACTGTTTTAGGAAGTTTATTCCCATTCCTCCGGGCAAAAACTGAAAGACCATTTCTGGCTTCGCAGCTCGGATCCGAGCGATTTCAGCAGCGTAGTCGTTCTGCCCCAGCTTGACATAAATTTCGTCAATGACTTCACCATTGAAGAATCGTTTAAATCCAGCCAAAGCATCTTTCCCAGCCTGATAATTGGGCGCGAGCAACAGAGCTTTTTTATAGCCTAGTTCTGTAGCACCCATTCCTGCTGCCTCGTGTAGGGTGTCGTTCTGCCATGACACTACAAAGTAGTTCTCGTGACATTCTTTCCCCGCAAAAGTCGAGGGAGCTGAGTTCGGAGATATGTAGAAAATTCCATCCTTCAAGGCCATCGGTGCCACTACTGGGGAAATATTCGAAAAAATCACACCTGTTAAAATGGATATTCGATCCCGATCCAGGAATCTTTTGACGATTTGTCTTCCATTGACCGGATTTCGTCCATCGTCTTCAACAAGGACTTCAACAGGGACCCCACCAAGTTTTCCATCTTCTTCTTCGACGGCCAGAAGAAATCCATCTCGGACAT
>JACLAD010017174.1_pt1 | contig 34386 bp, 21 predicted proteins | sample 8027901 | NCBI WGS metagenome assembly JACLAD01 (sample SAMN15725071, study PRJNA655200) | protist metagenome | isolation source: fluorescence activated cell sorting (FACS) single amplified genomes of... | place: Spain: Blaines Bay Microbial Observatory, Mediterranean Sea | collected 2016-07-05 | reverse complement strand
CCCGGTTGGGCTTCAAAAGGTAAAGAGGCCATTCTTTTTACAGTGTTGAGAATAGGTTCTTTGCGGTCTGCAAAATACCAGCCTTGAATGCCCGCTTCCTCCCAAAGATCGCCGGCGGGGCCATAACCGTACCCAATACCCGAAGTATGCGTAAGTAGATCGCGAATTGTAATGGGGCGATTGGCTTCAACAATTTCATAACTTCCATCTTCCTGCTCTTGAGCAACCGTGGTTTCCTGGAATTCGGGAATGTACTTGCCTACAGGGTCTGAGATCAACAACTTTCCCTGCTCCTGAAGCATCATGATTCCTACGCTTACAATCGCCTTGGTCTGAGAAGCTATGCGGAAAATGGAATTTTTTTCCATAGAAATGTTCTTTCCAATATTACTTTTTCCGAAGGATTCAAAATAGGCGATCTTACCGCGTCTTGCAATCAAAGTCACACTTCCTGAGACTTGGGAACTGTCTACATATTCCTGAAGGTTTTTTGATAAATACTCAAGTCTTTGAGATGACATTCCAACTTCTTCGGGTGCTACAACGGGAAGAACCTGGGCCATAAGGCCGCAGTGCAGCAAAAATGCCAGTAAAAATGTAATTTGTGCTAAACTGTTGCGCTTCATAATGCTGTTTTAGATTAGTTTTTGTTTTGGCTGAGAGTCTTGTGTAGAAGAGTACTTGAAAATGTCATTTTTGAAGGGTTTTCCTGCCATAAAAAATTACAATAGTTTTTGGAGTTTTTGCCGACTTATAGAGAATTGGGGTGTAAAATTTTCAGAATTCATATAGTTTAAAATAGAGTGATATAATTGAGCAGCCGCAGGTTGGTTTGATACTTTTGGAAGCTGTGCCATGCATACAAGCAGCTTGCCTCCACCAACTTTAAATTCAAAAATGAGTCCCAGTTTGTGGTTTCTTTCGAGGTTATCTATCACCTGTACGATAGGCAAATAATTGCTGTGAGTGCTATCGAGTATCAAAGAATTACTGGCTTTTACAATGGGAAACCACTGCCAGTTTGTATGAAAATCTGTAGGAAAAGAATTAAAAATAGGATGCCCGGGATTGGTTAAAATGCCGAGGGTTCCCGGGGATACGGGCTTATTTACATTTTCGCTGATGCTCTTGAACATTCCGTAATTCCAGAATTCGGGAGGGAAATGCCCTGCAAAGCTCTTTTCCCTTACATCTTCTGTCCTCGGAAATAGAAGCACTTTTCCGCCTTTTTGAAGCAGCTCAAAAACTTCCGAATTTAATTTTTCAGCAACAGTTATGTTCTTTGGAATTTCTAAAGTTGGGTTCGAAGGATATACCCAAACCGGGTAGGAATTATCATAGGTTGTATTTGAAATGCTCACTTCAATAGTGAGTTTTTCTGCCCTTGTTATTGCTGAAAGACCGGCATTGATCTCACCTGCGGAAAAGAGTCCGCCAAACGGCATTTTTTGATCCTTAAAGCTGCCTTCTTTAAGAATAGAGCCGTCTTCTCTTTTTAATTTCCAGTGAAAATCGCTGTTGATGGTTTGGTTGGAATAATTGGCCACTACTGCTTTAGCACGGAAGGTTTCATTACTTGTCCAGGAATATTTAGGAAATTCGAGCAGTACTACCACATCGTTACAGGACTGTTTCCACGTTTTTGGAGTCACGACACCTTTGCTGTCCATAAAAGAATCCAGGATTCCAACCAAAGCTGTGCCCTGACCGGGAAAATCCTGCAGGTCCAGTAACTGGAAACCTGCCATACCTTCGGTTCTAAGGGCGGCTTCCATTTCGGCCTTATAGCAAAGTGCAGACCATGCCCCGGATGCTTTCTGAAAAATGCTGTCCATGCCTTTCATTCCTGTTTTCTCCAGGCTCTCCTCAAATTTTTCAAGATTCCAGGCGCGAAGAACTCCTGTATATTTTTCAATTTCATCATAATTGGGATAGATTTGATACTGTCCAATCTCATGGCTTACCAGCGGGATGTCTAATTGCTCTACGGCATAGGAAAAATCAACTTCGGTAGAAGGTTTTTGGGTGTTTAATATTCCGCCGTCTTGTGAATCGGCAAAAGCGTGGGTGAGCCTGGTATGGGTTAAAATGGTATCTCCGTTAGAAGGCGTTCTGGAACCAATAAAAAATTCTGAATAGTTGCGAGGTGAGACGTAGCCAATATTATTATTAGATCCCATGGTATAAAGCGGGCGCGAATCATAAGCTTTTAAAGCCAGCATGTTTTCTTCCACATTGTCATGCCCGCTCCAGATTTCATTTCCGGGGGAAAACATAACAAAAGAAGGATGATTGGCATATTCATTCAGCATTGAGAGCCCTTCTTTTTTCTGCATTTCGGCAACAGAATCAGATTCAAGTCCGCCCCAAAATGGCAACTCTGCCTGAAGATATATCCCTTCCTCATCGGCTGCAGTAAAAGCTGCTTTTGGAGGCGTATAAGTGTGAAAACGGTAGTGGTTGATCCCGTAAGACTTTGCAATTTGGAACACTCTTTTCCATTCTTTCACGTCCATGGGCGGATATCCGGTTAGCGGGAAAACTGCAGCCTCATGTTTTCCTCTTAAAAAAGTCGTGCGGCCATTGATCAAAAACTGAGTGCCTTTTGCAGTAAACTCCCGCATCCCAAAAGTGGTTTTTTCGGCATCTTTTTCCCCGCCGCCAGAGACAATTGCAGTTAAATGATAAATTGGCTGTTCATATTCATCCCACAGTTCAACCGGCTCACTGAAAACATATTCAAGCTCCATTTTGGGCCGGGAGTTAAGTTTTAACTTTTGAGACGGTAGTTGCCGGGTTTCTCCCTTAAAAACCTTTTTAATTTTTAGTTCTACATCAAGTTCTTCATACTCCTGCGGATTCTCAACTTCCAGCAGCACATCAATCTTTTTTTCTTCTATTCGAGGATAAACCTGAAGGTTTGAAATACGGGTTTTTGAAGAAGCTTCCAGGTACATTTCTCCAATGATGCCGTTCCAGTTCGTCTGGCTGTCGTCGGAATAGATATGGACATTACCGTAGGGAGTCAGCCTAAGATCATTGTTTACTTTAATAGTTATGTAATGGCTGCCAGGGGTAAGGTAGTTTGAGACATCAAATTTTTGGGGAGACTGTAGCAGTTGAGAACCACCTACGCGCGTACTGTCAATCCAAACCTCTGAAGTTTTGCTGCGTTCCAGAAAAAGCTGAATATGCTTATCCTTAAAAGATTCAGGAATTTCTATTTGTTTTCTGTACCAGGCAACTCCTTCGTAGATGAACGGCCGTGTGAGGTGCCGGGTAGTGGTATCGCGGTTTCGAAATCCTTTCTTATTTTCATCTGTAGTTCCGGGGAGCTGTACGCTGTCATTAAAATTTTTTAAATGCCACTTTTGTTGTTCGCCAACCTGGGCTGTATCGAGTGCAAATTGCCATTTTCCCTGTAAATCAAGTTTTTCCCTGTACTGCTCCGGCTTTACATTACACGATGTAATGAGCGCTAAAAGAACCACAAATAAGATAGATTTCATTTAAATATATTTTTCTGGTAAGCCCGTTCTTGGTACCGCGGCTTCAAACGGAGCCTCTAAAATAGCATTTTTGATTGGTTTTAAATTTTTCAAAACCAAAGAGGGAAAAATCATTTTCTTAATAACTTTTTCAAGAGTTCTTGTGCATCAGGAAAAATGAGGTTAGACTTTTTTTAGATTTGCCTTTTTAACTTCTGAAGAATTTTATGAGTGCATTTGTGATTAGCAAACGAGCGGATGGGAATTATAAATTCACCTTTGCTTCAAGAAAGGGAAAAACTATTTTTACCAGTATTTCCTGCAAACAAAAATCAGATTGTGAGCTTATGATCCATGCGATCAGGGAAAATACTTCAGATTTCACATTTTCAAAAATGAGGACCGGCGGCGGAAAATATTTTTTCAGGATCGCGAGAAACGGACTGGTGCTGGCTACCAGCAGGAAATTCACTACAGAACTTATGCTGCAGAAGGGGATTGACCAAATCCTGAAATACGTTCCCATGGCTGAAACCCTCGATTTTTCTGAAAATGAAGATATTTTTGCAGATGTAGATTCAACAGCCGAAGTGCAGGTGTAATTCCTGAAAGAGAAAACTTTGAATCAGAAGCAAAATTGAAAGTCGGCTTTAAAGGGCTTCAAAAATGACATTTTGAAAGATATTTCCTGGATAGGAAAAACCTAAAAGAAATTGCTACTGCCATTGTGGGAAAATTTTTCTGAATTTTTGAGGTAAAGGATCCTCTATTTCCACTTTTTTACCCGTAAAAGGATGTTCGAATCTAAGGGAAAACGCGTGCAGATATAAGCCTTTGCCAATAAGGATCAAACCTTCAGCACCGTATTTCTTATCTCCCAAAATAGGATTTCCATTACCTGCCAGGTGTTTCCGGAGTTGATGCCTTCTTCCGGTTTTGGGCTTCAGCTTTACCAGGTTGAGACGGCCAAAACGTTCTGAAGAAACAGAAGCGCAAACAGAATAATTAGTTTCTGAAGGTTTGCCGTCTATTTCCGAAGTTATTTTTCCCGATTTATTCATCTCTCCAATGCACACTGCAAAATAGATCTTTTGGATCTTTTTTTCCTCAAACATGCCATTCAAAACCCGAATGCTGCTACGGGTTTTTCCAGTCATCAATATTCCTGTGGTAGCATAATCCAGCCGGTGGACCGGCTGTGGTTTGGTAGCGTCAAAAAGGCTGCTTTGTTTCAGGTTTTGGGCTAACGCATTGGCCATGGTTTTAAAGCGATTGCCACTCACCAGGATTCCCGCAGGTTTATGGGTCAAAGCCAGGTGTTCATCTTCAAAAAGGACGTTAAGAGGAAAAACTAATTTTTTCTTTGGAGCTCCTTCTTCAGGAATGGAAAGCTTAATGGTTTCGCCACCATTTATAAATGTTGCTGAAGTTGCGACAATGCCATTCACTTTAATTTGTTGCTTCTTTAAAGCCTTCTTTAATGCAGATTTTGTGAGGCAGGCCTTAAAAATCCCTACGCCGTATTCCTGCAGGCGGATTGGAGCAGCGATTTGGGGAACAATATGAATTTCAGAAAGCAGAGTCATTCTTACACATATTCGGGATTTTAGGAGATACTCTAAAATAGGATATTCAGGAGTATATTTTGAAAAAGATGAGGACAAAAAAAGAAGCGTTTCCGCTTCCTTTTTTATGTCTGATTATGCTAGGGTTTGTAAACCTGTTTCTAAAAGAAATTAAAATTTGTATCCCAAACCTATGGAAAAAGTTTCAAAGTGCATTTCGTTTCCACCGGTAGGCTCTACACCTTCTTCGTATCGGTTGGTAAACTCATAGGAATATTTGGCTTGTATAAAGATGTCTTTTGTAATATCATAACCTAAACCTCCGGCAAGTTCGAGCCCGGTTCTTTTATAATTTTCGGCAAGGGGCCCTATAATGAACCTCACCTGCGGACCTGCCAGCACATGAAACCTGGAGTTGAAAAGATATTGCTTGAAAAGAGGAGATACTTCCAGAAAGGCAGTTCTGTCCCCGAAATGGTAAATTACTTCCGGTTTGAAAAAAGTACTTGAACCAAGAAAGATATCAACAAATGCACCTACAAAAATAGCTTTTCCAAAAGTGGGATTATCTACGACCTTGAGAATAGGGTGAGGTGCGTCAGAAATAAAACTTGTGTTAACGTACCCTGAAGTAAAGCCAAATCTGGTTTCATTCTGCGGGGCTGAAGTTTGTGCGTTGACAAAAGATCCTGCCAACAGGAAGAAAGCCAGAACTACAATTTTTTTCATTTCTTATGTTGTTTTAAATTAAAACGGTAAATCTATGAATGTTTAGAATAAAATAAGCTGGATCAAAGCCAGTTTCTGTAAAACAGTGTTTAACTTTTTCCAAAACCCTAATGAAATATTTCTGTGTCCGCTTCACCATTTTGTATGTTAGTGATTCTAGGAAGATGTTGAATTGTCAGCAACTTATTTCAGGACGGGTCATATAAAATAAAAAAGGGCGAAAGCTATTCAGTAAAAGTCTTTTTGAATTATCTTTCATCAGGAAATCAGCTTGTTATAGGAACAAACTAAATGTCTTTAAGGCATGGAACAAATTACTTCTTCATTACCTGTAAAACCTCCTAAAAGAAACCTCTGAAAAGCACTTGTGGAGGCTATAAAAGGTACCGAGGCAGATTATACCAGCATCAGCTTAAACCGGGCAATCTTTCTCCTGGCCGTTCCTATGGTACTGGAACTAATCATGGAATCCATCTTTGCTATTGTAGACATCTACTTCGTTGGGCAACTAGGCGCCTCTGCCGTAGCCACGGTAGGACTTACAGAAACTTATCTGTTTTTGCTGTACTCCATTGCCATGGGGCTGTCCATGGCAGTTACCGCCATTATTGCGAGACGTATTGGAGAAAAAAGAGGAGAAAATGCTTCAGTCTCTGCCATCCAGTCTGTCATTCTCGCCTTACTGGTCGCTATTCCTTTTGCTGTAGCCGGAATTTTCTTTGCAGAAGAACTGTTAATGCTTATGGGAGCAGATGCATGGACGTTGCAGTATGGATATCCTTATATGCAATGGATGCTTGGCGGCAATGTGGTGATCATGCTACTCTTTGTAATAAATGCTGTTTTTCGGGGAGCAGGCGACGCCGCCATTGCGATGTGGGTACTGGGTATTGCGAATGGGATAAATATTATTCTTGATCCACTGCTTATTTTTGGCTGGGGACCTATTCCCGCCATGGGACTGGAAGGGGCGGCCATTGCTACAAATATTGGTCGTGGTTGCGGGGTAATGGTTCAGCTATGGCTATTATTTAAGGGTGGTAAACATATTCAGGTGAAATTCACCGAATTATATCTGGACGTAAAGGCAATGCTCATTATTATGAAAACCTCGCTTGGTGGTATTGGACAAATGATTATTGGAATGACTTCGTGGATTTTCTTGATGCGGATCCTGGCAGATATTGGAAGTGAAGCTGTGGCAGGAGCCACCATAGCGCTTAGAATTATGTTGTTTTGTATGATGCCCGCCTGGGGCCTCGCCAATGCCGCTACCACTCTTGTGGGGCAGAACCTGGGTGCCGAAGATCCAAAGCGTGCCGAGTCCACCATCTGGAAAGTGGGGAAATACAACATGGTTTTTCTGCTTTTGGTTTCCGTCTTCTTTTTCTTTTTCAATGAAAGGCTTATAGGTTTTTTCACCGATGCTCCTGAAGTAATAAAAGTGGGAGGAAAATGGCTGCAGATTCTTTCTTATTCATTCTTCATCTACGGCTGGTGGATGGTGACCACTCAGGCTTTTAACGGATCTGGAGATACCAGGACCCCGACAAAGATAAACTTTGTGTTCTTCTGGCTTATCCAGATTCCCCTGGCATACGTCCTGGCTGTACATTATAACTGGGGCTACTCTGGAGTATTTTGGGCCGTATTTTTCTCGGAAACAACTGCGGGTATTTTCACCTTCTGGCTGTTTACCCGGGGCAAATGGAAAACTCAGAGAGTGTAGAAAATCATTCCGGTGCAAAACCGGGATCTAGGGAAAAGCAGAATCAACTGAATTATATTTTGATTTGCAAAGACAACACTTGGACCAGAACAGTATTGACCAAAAGAAGCTCGTGAATATCTTCGTGTTTTATTAATAAGGAGGTAAGGATAAAAGAACTTTGTAGGGGCCACACATTGGGCAGTGCAAAAGCATAAAAAAATCCGCAAACACTGTATTGTTAGTGTGTTGCGGATTAATTTTAGTGACCTCGCCAGGATTCAAACCTGGAACCTTCTGAGCCGTAATCAGATGCGCTATTCAGTTGCGCCACGAGGCCGTTTTGCGGGTGCAAATATAGGTTTTATTGTAAAAAGGAAAAACAAAAACAGGAAAAAAATTTGAGCTTATATCTTCCTTTTCAAAACCTACTGCAAAAATGTCATTTTTAAACCGCTGGTTTCACTCTGGTTTAGTGCTTTTCACAGGGATTTGCACTTCTTCAAACTGGTGCTCCCCGTTTTCGTTAAGTCCGGTCCAGAAGTAAAAGGTATAAGGCTGCTGCTGGTCTATACTAATGTAAAAGCTGTCGTCTATTTCAGGATTAGCTTCTTCTTGTTCATCACATGCATCTTCAGAATCCTTTCTCGTAATCCCGGTAACAAAAATGTTCCTTAAGCCTTCAGCCGAATTTCCCTTTCTCTCAATACCAAGTCCAAAGGGCGTATGGCAGGAGGATGGAAGCACATAAACCACCTCAATATTATAACTTTCTCCAGGTTCAAAGAAGGCCGGCATGTTGACGGGCCTTACCTTAGCAAATTCGGGTGCCGGTGGGTTAGCGGGCTCTTCTTTGTCGCAGCTCAAACATAAGATGCATAGAAGCAGTATGATCAACGGGTTTTTAAAAATGTGCTTTTTCATAACTTTTTAAGAGGTAAACATGAGACGCCAAAGTAGCAAATACTGGTGTAAACAAATCATTTTATTGCCAGATCATAATGCAAAAATTTAGCGTCGCCTTCTTTTCTGGTTCACTCCCGGGCAATAACATTCGTAACGGCCGCGGTTTTCGCCAAAATTCCATCCCAGTGTGATTTGATGAAAACCGGCGTTGCTCATCAGGAGGCTATTGAACTGCTGACTGTAGGTATAGGCAAACAGAAAATTGCGGTGTTCAAAACCTGCAAAGGGCGTAAGATACTGCAGCTGCTGATTCAATATTCTTTCATTGCTGTTGGTATATTCTGCGCCTTCAAAGTTTTTTCTATAGGAAAGTCCGCCAAAAAGGCTTCCGGAGTTCATTTCCCGGTACACCTTCAGGTTGATATCCAGAAGTTTCTCTCCTGAAAATTCTTTCCACTGAAACAATACCGAAGGTTCATAGCTCCAGAACCTGCGATGCGTTTCTATGACATAACCTGTTGAAAAGAGATATTTTCGCTGGTTCCTGGAATCTGCGGGAGTATAGAAAAATTCGCGTTCTACACTTAAAACATTTTTTGCGGTAAGATGTGTAAAGAAGTTGTAATAGTAATAAGAAGCTCCTATGTCCATGTTTCCGTAGAAATCTGAAGTGTAACCGTCGCCCGCCAGCGGATCAAAACTTGTAAAGCCGCGTTGGTCAAGACTATGCTGAATAAAGCCTGCACTTACCCCAAAAGACAACTGGTTGAGATCAAATTCGCTCCTGGAAAACATCAAATGATAGGCAAAAGTACCGTAAAGCCCACGCCTGGAAAAGTTCCCGTTATGATCGTTAAAGGCGATGCCGCCCAACCCCGTTTTTTCTCCTGTCCTGACGTGAATACTCAGAGTTTGCAGGCCCGGCGCATTTTCCACATCAAACCATTGCTGCCGTGCGGTAAGCCTTGCTTTGTTCATGTTGGAAGCCCCGGCCATGGATGGGTGGAGCAAATAGAGGTTATCTGTAAGATAATCTGAATAGGTTGGAATGATCTCCTGCGCAACCACTTTTCCGGAGAAAAGAAGTGTCAAAAATGCGAAAAGAAGAAGATTTTTTTTAGCGGTGTTCATTTGTTGATATGCTTTCCTGGTCGTCATCTGCTGTCCATAAAAAGCGGTAAACAAGCCAGATCTTATTGGGGTGTAGATCTGGCCCGGGAAAAATCCCTTTACCGCATGAGTGTAAAATGTGATTTGAATTCTTTCGCCACCCCGTCCTGTTCAAAGCTCACTGTAAACCAGTAATCATCTGCAGGCAATGCCCGGCCATTGAAGGTCCCGTCCCAGCTTTGGGTGGGAGGGAAGACCTTTAAGAGCTGCCCGTACCTGTCAAATACAGAAATGCGTGCTTCAGGATGGTTTATAAGGTCGGGGATGGTCCAGGTTTCGTTAAACCCGTCTTCGTTTGGCGTAAAAAACGGCGGAAATTTTAATACCACTACTTCAAGTTTGGTACTGCCGCAGTTGCCGCTCATCCCGCGCACGGTGATCTCATGTACTCCTGACGGCACATCATGAAATTGGCTGCCGGACTGGAATTCCCCACCATTCAGGCTGTATTCGTATTCCCCAAAGCCTTTTTCAACCTCTACATTAATTTCAGCAATTTCTTCAAAAGGTGCCGTGACTCTTGCTGAGATGACCGGCTGCGCCGATTCCCAAACGCTCACTGTGGCCGGAGAATAGTTACACAAAGCACCATTTTCGGGTTGCAGTTTGATAGTTCTTACGGTGTATTCTCCCGCTTCGGAAGCTGCATAATTGGCGCCGGTGTGCACTGCCTGCCCGTTAAAATACCAGGTTACCTCAAATTCTTCAGGGGCTAGGCCCGAGCTGAGCAAAGCCGTGGATTCCACCTCGCCGGTTTCAGCATTTCGGCAAAGGGTGGCTTCAGGAATAAAAAGCTCCAGAAGCGGATAGACCGTGATGTTTATTTCCCGTTCATTTGTACATTCTGCATTGTCTTTGGCCGTAGCATAAACATACACCGTGTAATTTCCGGCTTCGGAAAAGGTCATTTCTGAAGCAGAAATTTTACCTTTTCCATTCGGTTGTCTGTAATAATCCACGTTGTATTCAGAATTGTCCAGGGTGGGCAGCGTATAGCTTCCGCAGCTTTCCACATCAGGAAATACGGGTAGATCTGGCGTTTTGGAAACAGTGACCATAAAACTGTTCTCGTCCTCGCAAATAAAACGCGTTCCGTTGCTGGAATAGACATAGATCCTGGACGTTTCAGTAACCTTGTCACCGGCTTTGAGCTTTGTGCCTTTCCCGTTGCTTTTTGTAAAGTAATTCCCTCCGGAAAGCTTTGGCAAAACATAGGCATCACATACTTTTACATCTTCAAAATCGCCCACGTCAATTCCTTCCACGTAGATCGTAAAGGCATTTTCGGCAGTACAGGACGGGAGATCTTCCCACTCATTATACACGTACAATGTGCGGGTGCTGTCAATAACATCGCCGCCGTTTAGCTGAATACCTTTTCCGCCGGGTTCTGTAAAATATTTCCCGTGTGTAAGTGCCGGAAGTTCATACGCCGAGCAGGTATAGATATCGGTAAAATTCTCTACTGTGGGGAAAGGCCGTATTTCCACATTAAAACTGCTTTCGTTGGAGCAGGTGTTTACGAGATTGTTGATGTAAATAGTGGCTGAAGAATCTATTATGGTGCCTGCAGTCAGTTTTTCCCCATTTCTGCCGGGTTCGGTAAAATATGCTCCGTTCTCTATTTCGGGAAGCACAAAAACTTCCTCTTCACATAAGAGTATATTTTCCAGGCTGCTGACTTCAGGAACGGGTAAGATCTTTACCTGAAAAGAACTGTTCCCCGAACATTCTGAAGTAGTTGTTTCTACGTAATAATGGATCTCTTGGGTTTCAGAAATGACAGTTCCGGCAGGAATTTCTTTTCCGAGGCCATTTGCAGCTGTGTAAAATTTACCCACATCCACCAGCGGGATTTCATAACTTCCGCAGACTTCCACGTCCTCAAAAGCAGGCGTAATGGTAATCTCAAACTCATGCTGATTGGTACAGATGCTGTTGCTGTTAAAGGTATACAGCGTCTGCGAAACCGAGATTCGTTCTCCCGCCTCCAGTTTTTCTCCCTTTCCGTTGGGCTGCGTAAAATAGTTCCCGTGCTCAAGTGCCGGTAGAACATAGCTGTTGCAGGTCACCACGTTGGCGGGTTCATCTACGGGCGGCAGTTCGAGGATGACGATATTAAAAGCTTCGTCCCGGCAAACTTGTTCGTCCACCTCGGCATAATAATATATTTGCTGATCGCTGAAAAGAAGCGTTCCCGGTAAAAGTTCTGTCCCGTTGCCTTGCGGTCCTCCCGGCTGTGTGTAAAATGCACCTTCGGGCGGGGTGGGAACAGCAAACTCGCCGCAGTATTTTTCTGCAATTCCGTAAGATTCAATGATGGTGACCTTGAAATTCGACTCGTTGGTACAACCATTCTCGTCGGGTCCGTTAAAAATGTAATAAACTCCGGTTTCTGTGATAACGTCACCGGCAAACAGGGGCTTTCCGCTTCCTCCCGGGCCGGTAAAGTAATTTCCGTGGGTGATTTCGGGAAGTATATATTCCACACACTCCACAACATCTTCCAGCTCGTCCACCGGTGGCGGATCATTCAGCAGCACTTCAAAAGCCACAGTGGCAAAACACTCGGGCATGTTGAGGTCGTTCACACGTGCCCATAAAGTCTTTCTTTTTTGCCCTTTTTGGATCCTGTATTCCGAAGGTTTTGTAATCGGATTCATTCCCTGCACGGCATCTTCCGAAGAATCAAAATACCGAACCTCGTAGGCAGCAGGATCCTGGCTGCCAAGAATGGCAGGTGCGGTTTGGGTAAGATCCACCTGAGCAGTACGGTTGGGAACGTAACAGGCTTCCACAGGTTTGGGCTTTAAAGCCAGCACGGGGTCGTTGACCAGCAAATTGAAGCTGTACTCTGCAGTACAGGTGTTGCCGGATGCAATGTTGGTGAGTTTAAAAAAGATCTCCTCGCCGCCGGAACTTTCATACTCTGTTAGGCGGAAATCCCTGATTGGACGATCCATTCTCATGTTCGTGAAAGAAGCGTAATAGGTAATCTGGTAATCGGCAGGATCTAAGCCCAGGGACAGGGCATTATTGGTGGTAAGATCGTATAAATTTTTGCCATTTTCGGAGGCACAAACGATGAGGTCCTGAGGTTCATTTACCATTAGATCATTATATATCACTTCATCTGTCGCGAGACAGCTGGTGGAATTCTGCGTAACTTTCACCTCATAGGTTCCTGCTTCTGTCACTGTAAGGGAATTTGTGCTTTCTCCCGCAATTTCCTTTCCGTTGAAGGTCCAGGTGTGGGCATAAAGCTGCGTGTCAAGTCCTGTAGTGATCACATCGGAATCTCCGAAACAAAAATCACGGTCTTCTCCCAGATCTACGTTTGCGCTAAAACTTCCCGCCTCAAGAAAGATGGCAGAATCATATTTCCCGTCATTGGAATCTCCAATTACAAGTCTTATGCGGTAAGGTTTTCCCGGATTAATTTCTGCGGAAGCGTTCAGCAACTTTGTATAACCTCGCATGTTGATTGCCGAACCTTTAGGATCATCTACATGATAACTGGAAAAGAGCTCCGGAAAATCAGATTCGCAGGAGGCGTTAAAGGTATTGTCCTTAATATTTCGAACAGAAACCGGCGTGTCTGTCCCGGGAATTACCGCCAGGTTTGTGGTTTCCCCGGTCGTAAGATCTGTAAGCAGGAAGGCGAAAACATCACTGGAAACACATTGCCACTCGCCATACTCATTAGACGCGAAAAGGAAGTTAAAACTAAAGTCGCTTGAAAGCGGCACGAAATCGAACTCCAGGAAGGCGACGTCTGTGATTTGAGGGGACTGGCCAGACTTGCTGTTTAGCCGCTCGAGGTCTGCATCGGAATTGGAATTTACCTGGCTGCTCAAATTTGCACCCGTATAGCTTCCTTCAGAATATTTTGCTTTTCCACTTCGAATGATAACTCCTTCTGAAATAGGAAAATTCCCGCCCTTATCTTTGAACAATGCAACAGATTCTGCTGAAGAAATACTTGTGTTGGAAACCTGAACGCAGGCGTTGTCCAAAAGTTTGTCCACAAAACCCGAAGGCGCATTTCCGGTGTCATCTATTTCCACCTGTTGGCCAAAAGCCACTGCACACACGAAAAAAAGCATGTACTGAATCAACTTCATAAAACTATATTTTGGTTGCTTAATAGTTTCTTTCCCTCTACTGCCAAATCTGTATTATTTGACGACGCAAAATTAATACTGAAAACGGTTAAAGAGCGTATTTATTCGATGAAATGCACGTTAAATGCTAAATTTATGTTAATGAAAAGAAGGATTTTAAAAGATGACGAGAACGCCAATTTTTTGTCTAATTTTTTGATAAAACTTAAAAATTTTTAGACTGATTAACAGATGGGGAAATGAAGAAATAAAGATGAAATGAAGTTTTAACTTCTCATTATTAGAATATTACCTTTCAAAAATGTCATTTTAAGCAGATAATTTGTGTGTGCTAAAAGACTTCCGAAGTAGATAATTTTGCTTTATTATTTTAAGCCCTCCGGAAAGAATATCCGTAAGCGCCAACCACAATGAAGCAGATTAAGGGAAGAACAAAAGAAATATTTACTTCAGGAACCCCAAGAATGCTGTGATCGTCAAGCGACCTGCCGCCAAGATCTATTAAGAGTCCCTGTAGAACCGGCATAATTGCGCCGCCTACAATGGCCATAACCATAAAAGCCGAGGCGACTTTCGCGTCTTCTCCCAGTCCTTCTAATGCAATTCCGAAGATAGTGGGAAACATTAGCGACATGCAAAAGGAAATGCCTACCAGGCAGTATAATCCTGTTACAGAATGTAGAAAGATGGTACCAAGAGAAAGCATGACAGCTAAAAAAGTCAGGATGAAAAGCAGCATTCCAGGAGTGGTGAATTTAAGAAGATAGGTAAAGATGAATCTACCGGACAAAAACAGCGCAAATGCAAAATAGGCGTAGTTGACGGCATTTTCATTGTCAATTCCAAGATTTTCCGCATATTGATAAATGTAGGTCCAGCACATAATTTGCGCCCCCACGTAGAACATTTGAGCCACAATACCACTGCTGAACTTTTTGATCCTGAACAGCCTTTTCATGATGACACTCATCTTCGGAAGAGTCCCGGAATCTTTCCTTTTTGGCATTTTTACAAAAGCGATAAGCAGGAAAATGCCAAGTACAAAAAAGCCAAGACTAATGTAAGGATTACGAATAATAAGTAAATCTGAAGTGCGAATCGTCTTTTTTAAAGGTTCTGCAAGTTCGGAATAGTTGCTAACGTCATCAGATTTTAATTTGCTAAGGATGAATGTTTGGGCCACGAACAATCCGCCCATAAGTCCCACGGGATTAAAAGCCTGCGCCAAATTTAACCGCCGCGTTGCTGTTTTTGGATCTCCCATGGAAAGGATGTATGGATTGGCCGATGTTTCCAGAAAAGCGAGCCCAAAGGTCAAAATGTAAATGGCGATAAGAAAAAATGCATAACTTTCATAAGAAGCGGCAGGGTAGAAGAGGAGTGCACCGGTCGCGTAAAGGGCCAGGCCGATTAAAACCCCGGCTTTATAGGAATATTTTCTCATAAAGTAGGCAGCCGGGAGCGCAAGCGTAAAATAGCCGCCGTAAAAGGAAAGCTGGACCAGCGATGCCTGGAAATTGCTTAATTCCAGCACTTTTTTAAATGCTGAAACCATAGGATCTGTCACCGCGTTTGCAAATCCCCATAGCGCAAAAAGCGAAGTGATCAAGATAAAAGGAAGAAGTAATTCCCGCGGAACTATTGGTGCATCGCCTTTTTTGCTGCTCATAGAATTAAGTTATCGCGCGGTCTAAATGGGAATATCCGCCATCAATGACCAAATGCTGCCCGGTAGTGTGACTTGATTGTTCTGAAAGCAGGAATATTACAGTGGCAGCAATTTCCTCACTTGTGGTCATTCTTTTTCCCAGCGGAATTTTTTCTGTGATCTTCTGAAGTTTTTCCTCAGGATTTTCAAAGCCCGAAAGCCAGCTTTTGTACAGCGGAGTCATCACTTCTGCCGGAATCACAGCATTCACCCGAACATTATAAGGCAGCAATTCCACCGCCCATTCGCGTGTAAGTGCCAGCTGCGCGCCTTTTGCTGCAGCATAGCCCGAAGTGCCTCCCTGGCCTGTAAAAGCCGTTTTGGAACTAATGTTTACTATACTGCCGCCAGACTTCTTAAGGGCGGGCAGGCAAAAATGTGCCATTTCGTAATAGTGGTTCAGGTTGGAATTAACCGAATTTCTAAAAGCTTCGGGAGAACCTTTTTCCAGTCCTACGCTGTCATTTCTGCCGGCGTTATTTACAAGTCCGTAGATCTCACCATATTTATCAAGGGTTTCCTGCACCACACGTTCACATACGCCTTCTTTGCTTAGATCTCCCTGTATAAAATGTGCGGTTCTATTGTCATTTTTGAATTCCTGCAGCAATTTTTTTCCGCTTTCTTCTCCGCGGCCCACAAAGACAGGAATCGCTTCTTCCGCAGCTATTTTTCGGGAAATAGCTTCGCCTATTCCCTTGGTGCCACCCGTGACGATAATGACCTTATCTTTTAGTTTTAAATCCATTTTTACTGGCTCATAATAGATAATTCGCTGTTTAAGATAACAGGAAAATTCTTCTGAAGCTCAATTTTCACTTCATTTTTCCCGTATTTTACAGAGATCACCTGGTCTTCAGGAGATTCCAGGATCAATTCCTGAAGCCTTCCATTTTTCCAGCTAATGTCTACAGTGATGTCACCTCTTGCTTTTAATCCTTTGATGCTGCCTTCGTGCCATTCCGAAGGAAGGGCCGGAAGAATTCTAAGGAAACCTTCATGCGACTGAAGCAGCATTTCGGCCACTCCTGCTGTGAACCCAAAATTCCCATCGATCTGGAATGGAGGATGAATGTCCAGCAGATTTGGATAAATTGAGCGCTCCATAAAGAGGTTGATGTGCCTGTAGGCCGCATCACCGTTGAGCAGGCGTGCATAAAAGTTTATGATCCATGCGCGGCTCCAGCCGGGACCTGCACCGCCATGATCCAGCCGGTGTTCAATGGTTTTGCGTGCCGCTTCAAAAAGTTGAGGATCTTCGCTGGTAATGTCATCTCCCGGGTGCAGGCCGTAAAGGTGTGAAATGTGCCTGTGTCCTTTTTCGGGTTCTTCATATTCGCGATCCCATTCCAGCAGGCGGCCGTCGCTGCCAACCTTTATCCCCGGGTGGAGTTGCTTTCGTTTGTTTTTGATCTCCTGTGTGAAATCATTTGAAATGCCAAGGATCTCTGCTGCGGCAAGTGTGTTGTCAAAAACTTCAGCAATGATCTGGTGGCCCATGGCGTTGCCTTTAGAAACTGCTGCCGAAATGCCATTTTTGGTGAGGTATGAATTTTCAGGAGAAGTTTCAGGATAGGAGATAAGACTGCCATCCCGCGGATCTTTTGTAAGCCAGTCTGCGTAAAATTTCGAATATTCTTTCAAGGCAGGATAGGCGCGTTCTTTTAGGAAAACCGTGTCCTGCGAGAACCTGAAATGCTCCCAGTAATGCTGTGCAATCCAGCCGCCACCGTGGATCCAGGAACCCCAGTAGGCTTTCTCGGCGCGCATCCAGGGCGTTGCCCAAAGATCTGTGGTTTGGTGGGCAACAGTGCCGCTCATTCCGTACTGTTCTTTCGCCAGGATTTTGCCCCGCTCCACCAGCCGGTCGGTAAGATCAAAAAGCGGCTCCTGAAGTTCAATAAGGTTTGCCGGTCCCGCAGGCCAGTAATTCATTTGCAAATTGATGTTGAGGTGGTAATCTGCATTCCAGGGCGCCTGAATGTGCTCGTTCCAGAGCCCCTGCAAATTCGCCGGATTCGTACCGGGGCGGGAACTGGAGATCAACAGGTAACGGCCATACTGAAACAATTTTTCCACCATATCCAGGTCTTTTTCCCCGTTTTTCACCCGTTCCAGGCGCTCGGCTGTAGAAAGCCGGTTCAATTCTTCATCTCCCAGAGCAATGGATGTCCTGTGGTAGTACTTTTGATAATCCTCAACGTGACTTGAGAAAAGTTCTTCAAAATCCCTTTTTTGAAGGTTTCTCAGTGTTTTTTCATTTGCTGCGGAATAATTGTCGTGGTAAAATGAAGTGTTGGCAACAAGGTAAAGCGTCGCCCGGGTTACGTTCTTAAAATTAAGCGTATCATTTTCCGCGGAAACCGAGCCCGAGGAAATATTTGCTTTTAGAATGGTTTCAAATTTTACCCCGTGGTCAATCACAACAGGTTCAGAGTTTTTTGCGCCGCCGTACTGAGTGACCATACCCTGCATTTTAAGCATATTTTCTTCCGGTGCCGAAACAGAAACCGTGGGATGCCCCTGGTCTTTGGGTCGGCTCATGTGAAGCCTGAAGTTTATTCCGTCGGGATTGTTTGTCTCAATTTTGATTACCAGTACATCGTCTGGAGCAGAGGCAAAGACCTGCTGGGAAACCCGGTAACCATCGGCTTCAAAAGTGGAGTTGGCAACGGCTTTTTCAAGGTCCAGCTCACGCCGATAACTGGAAATATTTTTGTGATCATAATTAATAAAAAGATCGCCCATGGTTTGGTGAGACCGGGCGACGGCTTTGTATGAAAAGCGCTCTACGATAAGGCTGTCTGCCAGTTTAAATTCTCCACGGTCCACCAGTTCCCTTATTTCAGCCAGGTCTTCTGGAGTGCCTTTACTGTTTCCCCAGTCCGGGCCGCCGGGCCAAAGGGAATCTTCGTTCAGCTGGATGCGTTCCTTTTGTGGATCTCCAAAAACCATGGCTCCAAGTCGGCCGTTACCCACAGGTAAAGCATGGTCCCAGTTTTCTGCAGGGGTCTCGTACCATAGCACCTCTTCATTTTCGGGTATTTCCTGAGCATGAACGGCTGCAGACCCAAGGGAAAAGGCGAAAATGAGGAGCAGGTTGAAAGATATTTTCATTTTACTAATATTTATTTTCTGGCGTTTTAGGTTTAACAGTTTCCGCGGGAACGGGTATTCAAAAATGACATTTTTGGATACTTTTCCGAATTAAAGTTGAGCTTGTTCAAAACTCTTTACATGTTGCTTTGAGGTGCCAAGGCCTGCTATTCCCAGCTCTACCACATCACCTGGTTTTAAGAAACGCTGCGGATCGAGTCCCAGGCCAACCCCAAAAGGAGTTCCTGTGGAGATCACATCTCCCGGGAGCAGCGTCATGAACTGACTTAAATAGCTGATGACTTCAGAAATATTAAATACAAAGTCTGATGTATTGCTTTCCTGCATTTTCTCACCATTTAAAGTCAGCCACAGGTCAAGGTTATTGGGATCTTTAATTTCATCCTTTGTCACAAGATAAGGCCCCAGAGGAGCAAAGGTGTCACAGCTTTTGCCTTTTACCCACTGGCCTTCCCGTTCCAGTTGAAATTCTCGCTCGCTGTAGTCATTGTGAAGCACGTAACCGGCAACATGATCCATGGCATCGGCTTTACTGCAGTAGGAGGTCTTCTTCCCAATCACTACGGCCAGTTCTACTTCCCAGTCGGTTTTTTTGCTGTTCTTCGGGATAACAAGATCGTCATTTGGTCCCACAATCGCCGAGGTAGCCTTGAAAAAGATCACCGGTTCCTTCGGAATTTGAGCTCCTGTTTCCTCGGCATGTTTAGCGTAATTGAGCCCGATGCAAATTAGTTTGGAAGGCCGTTTTACGGGGCTGCCCAACCGAATGTCCGGCGAAATTTCTTCACATGAATCTGATTTTAGACTTAGCCAATCGTTTAGCTTTGTAATACCATCCTCTTCAAAAAATCTTTCGTCAAAATCGTTTACAAAACCTGAAACATCCAGGCGGCGCCCGTCCTCAAGTTCTACTCCGGGTTTTTCTTTATTTAGTTCTCCAAAACGAATTAATTTCATGCTTGTTTATTTAAATGTTGGCTTTTAACCGTTCAGTTTAATGAATCCGCCGTCAATGGGGAAATCGGTGCCGGTGATAAAAGAAGCTTCATCTGAACAAAGATATACTGCAAGATTGGCAACTTCTTTAGGTTCACCCATGCGGCCGATGGGTTGGGTTTTCGATAAATTTTTAAACATTTCGGCTTCTTTTCCGGGATAATTTTTTTCCAGAAAACCGTCTACAAAAGGGGTGTGGATTCGGGCGGGAGAAATGCTGTTACAGCGAATTCCCTGCTGTATATAGTCTTTTGCGACGGAATAGGTCATGCTAAGTACCGCGCCTTTGGTCATGGAATAGGCAAAACGATCTGAAATTCCAACCGTAGCTGCAATAGAGGCCATGTTTATGATCACGCCAGCTTTTTTTTCTTTCATCTTTGCAATACACGCATGCATACAATTGTAGGTTCCCTTAATATTTACCTGGTAAAGACGGTCAAGGTCCGATTCTTCAGTACTTTCCAGATTCCCAACATGTGCGATTCCGGCATTGTTTATCAGGATATCAATATGAGAAATTCCGCCTATGATTTTTTGAACCTCTTGTTGTTTTGAAATATCGCAGGAATGAATATTAATTGATCTTTGTTCTGAATTTAATTCTTTTTCCAGTTCTTCACCGGCCTTTGCATCTATTTCCAGGATGTGTACAAAGGCGCCCTGCTTTACAAAAGCGGTGGTAATGGCTTTGCCAATGCCACTTGCACCTCCGGAAATGACTGCAATTTTACCTTTTAAATTGAACAACTCCCCATTCATGCTACCGTCCTTTTTTGCTTACTTCTTACTTCTGCTTTCCACACTAAACCACCCGGAAAGCCGTATTCTTCAAGGGATTCTTTTTTCATGGAAATGCTGTAGCCGTTGCCCGTGGGAAGTAAATAGTTTCCATTTCGAATAACTACGGGATCAATGAAGTGTTCATGTAAATGATCTACATATTCAATGATCCTGTCTTCCATTTTTCCGCTAATGGAAATATAATCAATCATTGAAAGATGCTGAACATACTCGCAAAGTCCTACACCACCGGCGTGCGGACATACGGGAATGTCAAATTTTGCTGCCATTAATAGAATGGCGAGAATTTCGTTGACTCCTCCAACCCGGCAGCTGTCTATTTGACAAATTCCAATGGCGCCGGTTTGCATGAGTTGTTTAAATACGATCCTGTTCTGGCAGTGTTCGCCTGTGGCCACTGCAATGGGAGCAACCGCCTCGGCAATTTTTGCGTGTCCTATAATGTCATCGGGGCTGGTGGGTTCTTCTATCCACCATGGATGAAATTGTGAAAGCACCTTCATATTTTCTATGGCTTCGTCTACATCCCACTTTTGGTTGGCATCCATCATAAGGCGAACTTCATCACCAATTTCTTCTTTTATAATGCTGGCTCTTCGCACATCTTCATCCAAATTTGAGCCTACCTTCATTTTGACATATTTCCAGCCACCGGTTCTTGCTTCACGGCATAACTCCCTTAGTTTTTCATCTGAATATCCAAGCCAGCCCACAGAAGTGTTGTATGCAGGATATCCGTTCTTCTTCAGGTAATTGATGCGCTCCTGTTTGGTGGCTTCTTTGGCCTTCAGCATAGCTATGGCCTCTTCCGGAGTAATTACATCTGTAATGTATTTGAAATCTACACACGAAACCAGTTCTTCCGGACTCATATCTGCTAAAAGTTGCCATAATGGTTTTCCTTCTACTTTTGCATAAAGATCCCAAACGGCATTTACCACAGCACCGGTAGCGAGGTGAATTACACCTTTATCGGGACCCAGCCAGCGCAGCTGACTATCACCCGTTATCATGGTCCAGAAAGCTCCCATATCGTTGGTAAAAGATTCAAGGGTTTTACCAACAATGAGGTGGGAAAGGGCTTTAATAGCATTGACACAAATCTCATTGCCGCGGCCAATGGTAAAGGTAAGACCATTGCCTTCGAGATTATCAGGATGATTTGTTTTTAAGGTGACATAAGCCGCAGAATAATCGGGGTCGCCATTCATGGCATCAGAACCAATAAAATTTTTACTGGTAGGGAAACGCACGTCGTGCACTTCAATATCTATGATCTTGGTAGCTTGTTCCATAGGTCTAATTTCTCGAATACACACGGCTGTAATCCTGAAGGTATTCGGTAGGTGAATAGTTGGTTATTGCTTTAAACTGCCGGTTGAAATTGGAAAGGTTGTTAAAGCCAGATTCGTAACAAATGTCTGTAATACTGTATTTTTGTTCCAGGAGCATTTTGCAGGCGTAACCCACTCTTATTTCATTTAAATAGCGTGAAAAGGTCTTTCTACTAATCTTTTTAAAAAACCTGCTGAAAGCTGAAGGATTCATGTGGGCTATTTCTGAAACATCTTCCAGGGAAATAGGTTTTTTGAAATTATTAAAGACGTAGGAGTAAACCTTGTCCAGGTTGTTGTTCTCACTTCGGTGAAACGTGTTCAAAAATCCTGAACTGGAAAGCAGAACGCTGTCTTCCCATCCTGCCAAAAGATTGAGTATCTTCAGCATTTGTAATACGCGTTCAAAATCATCCATATCCACCATTTTCCTGATCTCTGCAATAATTTCCTCGTTTTTATCCTGAAATTTAATGCCACGCCTCGCCCGCTCAAAAAGCTGGGTGATATGTTTCATTTCTGGCGTTTCAAAGAATTCACTTCCCAGGAATTCCTGACGAAAATGAATGGCAATGGCTTCTGCTTTTAGGTTGGAATCTTTTTCAAAGTAGACCTTATCGTTCAGCCACATGTGGGGCAGGTTTTTCCCCAGCAGAATGATTTCTCCCTGGTTAAATTTTTCAATACTGTCACCCACAAAACGGGTTCCTGTGCTTTTTAGCACCACTACCAGCTCCAGTTGTTCATGATAATGCCACAGCTTTAAAAAGTTGGAGTAGCTGTTATAATGAACTGAAAGGGATTTGTTGCGAAGATCTGTCCTGTCTAGAAAATGTAATTTCATTTGCTGTGTTTTGAAGGTGCCTCAAAAAGGCCCTTTTTGAGACACCTTTGAATTTAGGAATATCTTACCCGGTTCTACAGGTTTGGATTAAAAGATCAATCTTCCTGGTTTACAATAGACTCAAGCAGGTCTGGAAAAAGAACTTCGCCTGTTGCCCTGTCGAAAAGTGCAAAACCATGGTTGCCGGCGTAGCCGTTGTCCCAGTAGAATGGCACCAGGCCATAACGTAGCGCTGCTTCTGTCACATATTCGGTGTAATACTGGCGGTATTCCTCATGGCCTTCCACGTCACGGGAGATCGCGCCGTACTCTCCTAAGATCACTCCAATTCCCTGGTCTATAAATTCGCTTTGCATATTTTCGAATTGAGAATCTACGTATGACTCATTTGCCCAACTTTCAGAATTAGGTGCGTCTTCACCCCAGGTATATACATTGGAGTTTTCGTTCAAGGTGAAGTTGTAAGGATCGTAATAATGCACCTCCATCATAAGACGGTTGTCTACCACGTCTTCAGGAATTTCAGCAAAATTCAGGGTATGTCCAATATTGGTGTTGAAACCCTGAACGACCAGGTGACGGTAATGATTTCTTCCGCCGGTGGCTCTCACTACGTCTACAAAAGTTTGATTATAACCGTTTTGTACCGTATAATATTCTTCTGTAGGAGTTCCATAGTCTCCTTCAACCATTACTTCGTTGGTTCCGGCGAAAAGCAGGTGGTCGTCGTAATCTCTAAAGTGGATGGCAATTTGCTCCCACATGATGGCCAGACGTTCATTTACATAATCTTCATCTTCATAGGTGGGTTGGATCCAGCCTTCGTCCCAGTGAATGTTTATGATCGCGTACATCTCATTGTCAAGCACGTAATTCACCACTTCTTCCACGCGGTTCATCCAGGACTCCTGAATGATAAAATTTTCTTCGTCAGAAAATTTGCTCCATGCCACCGGAATTCTCACAGCATTAAAACCTGCTTCCTTTACGGCAGCTATAAGCTGTTCGTTCACCCGCGGGTTGCCCCATGCGGTTTCACCACCTACAGCATCCAAAGAATTCCCTAAATTCCAGCCAATTTCCATTTCATTGGCCAGTTGCACGCTGGTAAGATCACGCATTTCTGAATTATCTGGCGGGATAGTGGCTTCCGGCTCTTGTTCTTCAGCTGCCAGTTGAAGTATGCTTATTTCCTGTTCGTGTTCACCCGCCGTTATTGAAATTGTGGCAGTACGATCTTCGGTTTCTTCATTTTCTTGTGCAGTTACGACAATCGTCTCGTCTTCTGAAGAAGATGCGGGAGAAAAAGAGACCCAGTCTGCATCTGTGGTCGCTGTCCATTCCAGGTTAGTTGTTACTTCTATAGTGTTTTCACCACCTTCGGCATCAAAAGAGAGGGATAAAGGTGATACTTCAAAGACATCTTCAACAGGTGGAGGCGTTGGCTCTGGATCTTCTTCTTCATCTTCTGAACAGGACACAACTGCAGTGCTCAGGAACAGGGCCATTAACAGCCATAGTGGGTAAAATCGTTCTTTTTTCATCTTTTTCATTTTTATTTTATTCTACATTTATTGTTACTTCTTCCAATATATTTCTTGAAGAATTTCCAATTTTCAAGGTATAAGTCCCTGGTTCCACAGTCCAGTTCTTGTCTTCATTACTGTAATAAGCCAGGTTTTTTACAGGAATTTCTATATCCACGGTTTCTGAAGCTCCCGCAGCCACAAATACTTTTTCAAATCCTTTTAGCTCCTGTGCGGCGCGTTCTACTTCGGAGTCCTCTTTAGAAACATAAACCTGTATAACTTCTTTTCCGTCCATCTCTCCTGTATTCTCAACATTTACAGAAAGGCTGATGGTTTCATCTTCGGAATAAGATTCGCTTTTGTTTGTCTTTGGATTATTAAAATCAAAGCTGGTGTAGGAAAGTCCGTAGCCGAAAGGATATAAAGGTTCAATATTTTTGGTGTCAAACCAGCGGTAGCCTACGAGGATCCCTTCTTCATAGGTGACAGACTCATCTCCGGGAAAGCTGTTGGTAGCATGTGCCGGTGAATCTTCAAGATTTTTTGGCATGGTCCACGGCAGCTTTCCTGAAGGGTTTACTTCTCCCAAAATTACGTCTACCAAAGCATTTCCGCCTTCAGAGCCATTGAACCAGCTCCAAACCAAAGTTGATGCATTTTTTTCCACTTTTTGAAGGTCAAAAGGCGCGCCCGCGATCATCACGACTACTGTATTTGGATTGGCTGCTTTTATGCGGTCAATTAATTCCTCCTGCCCAAAAGGCAGCTGAATATCACGCCTGTCTGCAGCCTCCGATTCATAATCGCGGTTGGAACCGGCAAAAATAATGGCGACATCCGAATTTCTTGCTGCTTCCACAGCTTCTGCGATCATTTCTTCATTGGGCTGGTCTACCGTTTCCCGGCCGTAGTTTTGATGGGCATCTTCGGCAGGCAAATAGGCTTCTTCATAGCCTTTTGCGTAATTGATTTCAACTCCTTCCGGAAGTTTATTCTTAAGTGCGTCCAGCGGAATGGTCTCATTCCTGGTTTTTACTCCGGCGCCAAATCCTCCCTGTGCATAGGTTCGGGTGGCGTTGTTGCCAATTACCGCAATACTGTTTAAATCTTCGGATTTTAAAGGCAGCAGATTTTTGTCATTTTTGAGCAGGATGACAGATTCCGAAGCAATATTGTAGGCTTCTTTTAAATGTGCCTCGGTATTTCGGTTTCCTTCGGCACGGCCTGTAGAATCAATGCTTTGAATGTTATACATCACCCTAAGTACCCGCCGCACGTGTTTATTCACTTCTTCTTCTGAAATTTCCCCGGCTTTTACGGCTGCGATAAGAGGATCGGCAAAATAATATTCGTCAAAAGGTGCATTTGTTCCCATTTCCACATCGGCCCCGGCTTTTAAGGCTTTCTCTGTACTGTGAATGGCATCCCAGTCTGAAATTACAATTCCTTTAAAACCCCATTCATCCCTTAGAACATCCTGAAGCATGTATTCGTTCTCGTTGAGATAATCTCCGCGGAATTTGTTGTAGGCGCCCATCACGCTGTAAGCTTTTCCCTGAGTCACGGCAGCTTCAAAAGCCGGAAGGTAAATTTCCCGAAGGGTGCGGTCATCCATCAAAACATCCACAGTGCCGCGGTTGGTCTCCTGGTTGTTCACCGCGTAATGTTTGATACAGGCGGCAACATCGTTCTCCTGTACGCCCACCACATAAGGCACGGTGATCTGTTTGTTCAAAAAAGGGTCTTCAGTAAAATATTCAAACGTTCGGCCTCCAAGCGGCGTTCGAATAATGTTAAAAGCCGGTGCAAGCAGCACATCCTTATTGCGGTCACGGGCTTCGGCGCCAATGATGCTTCCAAAGGTGTGCGCAAGCTCCACATTCCAGGTAGCCGAAAGTCCGCCGCCCGCAGGCAAAAAGGTGGCGTAATCAGTTTCCCATCCGGCATTAGCCCAGGAATTACGGGAAATTTCCTCTCGCACGCCCAGCGGCCCATCGGCCATACGCAGCTCAGGAACGCCCAGCCGCGGCACGCCCGAAGTAGCAAACATACTCGTTCCGTGAAGCAGTCCCGTCTTTTCCTCCAGCGTCATTTGTGCAATGAGTTCGCCAATTTCTTCTTCATATTCCATACTGAGTGGTTCCCCTTCAAAAATGTTGTTTTCCTGAATGTTTTCTGAATTCATATTTTCACTTCCTTTACCTTCACTGCACGAGTGAAGCGTAAGAATGCTGAAAATGCCAACTATAGGGATAAATTTATTCTTCATGTGTATGCTAATTTTTAATCGATAATTTTCTTGTTAGATAAATTTTGTCTGAAGCAGCTCCAACCTGCAGCTCAATTTCACCTGCTTCGAGGATCCACTCATTTTTATCAGGATTCCAGTATTTCAGGTCTTCTGCGTGCAGCGGAATTTCAACGGATTTTGTTTCTCCGGCTTTTAATGTGATTCTTTTAAAACCTTTTAGTTCCTTTTGAGGTCTCTCCACCGAAGAATCCAGGTGCTTTACATAGAGCTGAACCACTTCCTCGCCATCCCTTTCGCCTGAGTTAGTAAGCTCTACAGAAATCGTTGCCGTTTTGTCATTTTTGAGAGTTTGGTGGTCAATTTTCAGGTTGTTGTAATCAAATTCTGAATAACTCAACCCGTGGCCGAAAGCATATAATGGTTCTCCTTCAAAATACATGTAGGTGCGGCCGTTCCTGATGTTGTAATCCATGAGGTCGGGAAGATCTGTGATGTCTTTCACCCAGGTTTGGGTGAGTCTTCCCGCCGGATTGTAATCTCCAAAAAGTACATCTGCAAGTCCGTTTCCAAGCTCCTGACTGTTCTGCGTTAAATGCACAATTGCCGGCACATTTTCCTGTGTCCAGTTAATGGCATATGGGAAACTGCTGATGAGCACAGCAACAGTATTTGGATTTGCCTGCTGAACTACCTTTATAAGGTCTTCATATTCGAGATGCAGGCTTTGACGGTCTACAGATTCTTTTCCTTCGCTGGGAACCGGGCAATCTGCCCAGCCGGCATCACAAACAGGGTGGTTTCCTACCAAAACAATGGCGACATCTGCCGCGGCTGCTATCTTTGCGGCTTTTCCATCGGCATTGTTTTCAGCAGTGAGAATTTCAACATTTTCTCCCACTTTATTTCTGATGCCTTCCAGCGGAGTCACCCGGTAAGGCGGGGTGCCGCTGTACCAGTCCAGCAAAACTTCATCTGCTCGCGGGCCTATGACTGCTATTTTCTTAAGTTTTTCCTTCTCAAGTGGTAAAAGTTGCTTTTCAGGATCATTTTTCAGCAACACTATGGATTTTCGGGTGGCCTCGCGGGCGAGTTCTTTATGCTCTTTCGAATTCCATGGATCTTCAGAGTTTTCGCCTGTTCCAATCTTTGCGTAGGGATTATCTTCCGCAGGATCCAGCATTCCAAGTTTGATCATCACGCGGTAATTTCCGCGGAGCACCTCGTCCAGATCTTCTTCGGAAAGAAGACCCTGCGCCAGCGCACCATAAACCGCTTCGGAATATTCATCTAAAAACTGGTTTATTCCCGCTTTTATAGTTGCCTCGGCTCCCAGGTATTTATTTTCATAGTATTCATGATCTGAAAGCAGCAGTTTGAAGGCCCCGCCGTCTGTACAAATAATTCCGTTTTGTCCCCATTCCCCGACTGTGATCTCTTTCAGCATTGGATGCACCATTGCGGGAATACCGTTCACTTTATTGTACGCGGCCATGTATGCCCGGGAACCGCCTTCCAAAATGCCCTTTTTGAATGGTAAGGCGTAGTATTCTCGCCAAAGCCGATCATCAAAATCTGAAGAAGTGTAGGTGCGGCCATCTTCATTGCTGTTGGCAATAAAGTGCTTCATAAGCGAGGTGGTTTGCCAGTATTTGGAATGATCTCCCTGCAGACCTTTCACAAAAGCTTCGGTTAATTCACCTGCCAGAAATGCGTCTTCGCCGTAACTTTCTTCAGTTCTTCCCCAGCGCGGGTCACGGGCAAGATCGGCGTTGGGCGCACGAACCACGAGTCCGCCGTGATTGTATTTCTGAAAAGCATGCCGCGCTTCAAGACCTTCGGCAGCAGCAACTTTCCGTATCAATTCCCGGTCCCAGGTTTCTCCCAGCCCGTAGGCCTGTGGAAAAGTGGTGGTGACCTGTACTTCCCGGTTTCTTCCTTCCCAGCCGGCTGGACCACCCAGCGCCAGGCCGTGTAAACCTTCCACATGTCCTGTTCCTTTCACTCCCAGCCGCGGTACTGCCGGATTGGTACTTAGCGCGCTGACTTTCTCTTCCAGGGTCATGAGGGAAAGGAGATTGTCAATGCGTTCTTCCGGATCTAGATCGGGATTTTGAAACGCATGCTCATACGCCTGCTGAGACCACAAAGGAAAAGCGGTGATAATAAAGAGGATCAAAAAGTGGCATTTTTTCATGTTCTTCTGTTTTCCTGTTTCAGCAGTTGTTTATAGTTTTTTAAACCGAATGGCGGTGCCGCCGCTTGCGCCTAATTCCAGGGTAAGATTGTCACCGGCGGTCACTCTTTTGGTGCTAATCTCAACTTTTGAAGGATTGTTTTTATAACCTGTTCCTTCGGCATCGGCATAAATCTGAGCTTCGTACGTTGCGCCTTCATCTAAAAAGGACAGCTCTATGTCCAGATCCCGGCTTTCTTCATTGGTAATGCTTCCCAGGTACCACTCATCACTGTCGATATCCTTGCGAACGGTGGTGATGTATTTTCCAATTTCGCCGTTGAGAACTTTAGTGTCTTTCCAGTCCATAGGTACATCTTTCAAAAACTGAAATTCCGGTTTTCCCACGTAGTTTTCAGGCAGATCTGCGAGCATTTGAATAGGCGAGTAGACGGTAACCAGCAGGGCGAGTTGTTTGGCTGAGGTGGAATGAACTCTTCGGCCGGGATATCCCTGGCTAACCTCCACATCCAGAATGCCGGCAGTAAAATCCATAGGCCCTGAAAGGAAGCGTGTAAACGGCAGAATAGCTACGTGGCTTGGCGGATTTCCTTCGCTCCAGGCGTTGTACTCGATTCCGCGAGCACCTTCACGCGCCAGCATGTTAGGAAAGGTGCGTCTTTCGCCGGTGTCTTTGATAGGTTCATGAAAAAGGACATTCAGGTTATATTCGGCTGCTTTTTTGAGCACGTATCTAAAGTAGTTTACCCCAAACTGGCCATGATGCCACTCTTTCATGTTCAGCATGGAACCCACGTGCCCTATTTTCACATCACGGATTCCAACGCTTCTGTAAAGGGCAAAAGCGCTGTCTATTTGTTTTAAATAGTTGTCAATATTAGAACCGGTTTCGTGGTAGCCAATTAGTTGCACTCCGTTTTCAGCAGCATAATCTGTTACTTCTTTAAGGTCAAAATCATCTGTGGACTCGGTAAAACTAAACTGGTGCAGGGCATTTTTATACCAGTCGGGAGTCCATCCCTTATTCCAGCCTTCAATCAACAGGTGGTCTATTCCCAGCTGGTTTGCATAATCAATATGTTCTTTGGCATTTTTGGTGGAAGCTCCATGATTCTCGCCTTCCCAAAAAGTGTATTTTCCAATGTGCATTCCCCACCATATTCCAATGTATTTTAGAGGTTCGATCCAGCTGGTATCCTCGATTTTGTTGGGTTCATTGAGGTTTAGAATGAGATAGGAAGTAATGAGATCTTTTGGTTCTTCTCCAATTTGCAAAGTTCTCCAGGGAGTGGTAAAGGAATTTGTGGTGCGGACTTTCACGCCATCTGCCCAGGGCACAAGGTCGGCTTTTAGTGTATTTCCGGTGGTGTTGGCAAGGGTCATACTGGCATAATTCTCAAGATTTGCTTCGTGAAAGCTTATGGCGAGTCCGCTGTTGCTTTCAATGGTGAGCGGCGTGTGCACTGTGTCCAGGGTACTAACCGGGGAAGCTGTAAAAAGGTTTTCATAGCGCTGCTCGTGATAAGCAGGTATCCACCATGCCTTGCCATCATCTTTTAACCTGAAGGTGGTAAGCTCGTCCATAATAAAGATGCTGTCTTTAATCCCCTGCTCCGGAAATACATACCTGAAAGCTACCCCATCATCAAAAGCACGGAATTGCAGCTGTAATTTTCGCTGCTTTCCCGCTTTCTCCTGAAGGTCTACCACCAGCTGATTGTAATGGTTCCTTATTTTCTTCTTTTCTCCCCACACCTGTTCCCAGGTGTTATCAAAAGTGCTGCGTTCTACATTGGTGATCCTGAAATTCTTACTCAGCGAATCATTATTCCTGAAGACAAATCCCATTTTTGAAGGCTGCAGTATTTGTGTGTCTCCATGAGCGACCGAATATTCAGGTTTTTCATCGTTTAACTGAAAAGTAATCTTGTTTTCTCCTCCCGGAGCGCTTAATTCATAGGTGTTCTTCTCCTGTTGTGCATAGGAAAACAGAGAGATGAGTAGTGCGGGGAGTATGCTTAATCGTTTTGTCATTTTTTATTTACTTATAACTTTTGATACTAATTACCTGAAATTTTAAACGTCATCCTGAATTTATTTCAGGATCTTACTTTTAGAAGCTGAAATCCCGAAGCTTCGGGACAGCTTGACGAAGAATTTTATTATTTCTGCCATTCGGTTTTAAAAGTGGTTTTTCCGCTCAAGGGGTTTCCGGAAAGCCGGAAATTATTGCCATTTTTGGAAACTGTAATGGTCTCGACCTGGTTTCCTTCCGGCAGGTAAACTTTTCCTGTGGCCGTCGAGGTTCCTTCCGAAGCATAGACTTTCAGGTTCAAATTGCTCCAGTCCATCGCCTGCGTGGATTGCGCAAGTTTTATATGCGGAATAACCGTTCCGTCTTTAACCAAAACAATTATCGGGATATCACCTGCTTTAATGGTATGCCATCCGCTTTCATAAACTTCTTTAGTCTGGTAATCGATCCATTTTCCTTCCGGAAGATAAACTTGCCTTTCGCTGGTTTCTTCAAAAAGCGGGGCAACCAGCATGCTGGAGCCAAACAGGTACTGGTCATCGATCAACCAGGAACCCGGGTCATCTGGGAATTCCACAAACAGGGCACGCATCATTGGCAAACCTTTTTCTGAACTCTCTTTTCCCTGTGCATAAATGTAAGGCATGAGCTCGTAGCGCATATTATCTGCTTTTCTAAAGGCATCCAGAAAACTTTCATTGTAAAGCCATGGTTCTGTTGGCGGTTCCCCGTGGCTTCTCACGTGCGAAGTAAGCATTCCGAAGGGAGTCCATCTTCTGTAAAGATCTTCAGGAGCTGCGGTTACAAATCCGCCCACGTCATGGCTCCAGAAGGTAAATCCGCTCAGCCCGAGGGAGAGTCCGCCGCGTAAGGTAGCCGACATAGCGGTATTCGTGGTTGCGGCATCACCGCCCCAGTGTAGCGGGTAACGCTGACTGCCGGCCCAGGTGCTTCGTGCCCAGATAAGCGAATATCCTTTTTCTTTCTTCGTAAGCTCTGCGACGGCTTTGTTATATCGCAGCGGATACAGATTATGCTCATAGAAACCGGTGCGGCCTGAATGATAAATTCCGTTAGCAGGCGCGGCTTCTCCAAAGTCGACTTTGAAGACCCCAACGCCCTGGTCAAATAAATGCTTCAGTTTTCCCTGATACCATTCCACGGTTTCGGGATTGGAGAAATCCAGTACCGCATCTTCAAAAGGAATATTTCCTTTTCGGTCTTTGACAGCCAGTTCCTGCTCAACTATTTCGTCAAAAAGGGTATTTTTAGGTGTAAAATAGGGAAGTTGCCATAAGGAAACATGGAATCCCTGTTCTTTCATATCCTGCATCATATCAACAGGATCTTCAAAACGATCTCCTGCAAATTCGTAATTGTTGCGCCAGTCCACATCAAACCAGCCGGTATCGAAATGGATCACATCACTGGGAATCTTATATTTTCTTAGGTTTTTGGCAATTTCACGACCTTCCTCTTCAGAAAAATAGGTGATCCTGCTCATCCAGAACCCGAAAGACCAGAGCGGCGGCATTTCAGATTTCCCGGTAAGATCTGTGTACTCATCAAGAATGTCTTTTGGCTCTCCCAGGAAAAAGAAAAGATCGGCCACGTCATCACCAATCATCATGTTGTTGGCGGCGTTAAAATATTTTCCGAAGTCAACTGTGATAGGAGAGGAGGTGTGCATGAAAACGCCATAACCGCGGCTACTCATGTAAAACGGAACAGGTTTGTACATGGTCTCATTCTGCACTCCGTTGGCATCGTCTACCCATAAAACTACTTTTTGTCCGCGCTTGTTGAACTGCGTGAAAGATTCGCCAAGACCAAAGATCTTTTCACCCGGCTCCAGGCTCAAAACGGCGGCCATGCTGCGGGAGTAATCGCTGTTCCTTCGTACATAGGAGAAAGGCAGCACCGGAGTATAGGTGTTGGTAACATCGCTGCTGTGCAACGTGCTCGTGAGAAGTTTTCCTTCGGAATCATATAATTTTACGTGCCACGGCTTCACAAGGATTTCTACGCGGCCGTGTTCATTGGAATACCGGTGGCCACCTTCAATTTTTGAATAATTCCATTCTTCAGGATGGTTTGGTGCAGTACCATCGATCAACATGAGAGATTCCTCCTGCTTGTGAAACTGCGGTCCCGATGCCATTTTGATGCGTACCGTCCTGTCTGAAATAAACTGGATTTGAAAAGGAAGTTCGGGCGAGGCTTCATATTCTGTGGTGGGAAATTCATTGGCCTCTACCGGTACAGGCCTCATGAGCATGTTGTTGAAAGCCTGCCGGGTTTGAAAGTCGTGGCGCAGGTATTTGACGGTTCCAATTCCGGTTTCAGGATGAAACTCCACGAGTTCATCTGCAAAGTAAAAGGTGTTGTTGTAATCAACAAAGTCTTCGCTGATGTCCACCGGCGTGTTTAGAATATCTACTTCCTGAAGCTGTGCCGTGGCAGAAAAAGTACCCAAAACGCTTGTGGCAAGTGCCAGGCCAAAGCTATTTAACCAGCCTTTTTTCATATTCTGATGGTTTGCAGTTATAAATTTCATTTTCTATTCAAGATTTATTGTAGTTGTGGCCGGTTCAAGACCTTCGGCTGTTGCAGTAAGTTTCACAGATCCAGGATTCTTTCCGGCGCGAATAACTACAAGAGCTTTTCCACTAAGGGCCGAGTGAGAAGTACCCACAAAAGACTCGTGGCTGGTAGGATCTCCACTGGCAACCCCAATTATTTCTGCACCTTCGCTTACTTCAAAATTGATCACGTTATCTGCTCGTGGAGCGAGAGTTCCGTTTTCATCTGTGATATTCACTGTCACAAAGGAAAGGTCCTGCCCATTAGCTTTAATGGTTTGCCTGTCGGCTTCCAAATTCAGAAGTGCGGGTTCGGCGGCAGTTTTGATTTCTTTTTCAAGAACTGTTTTTCCATCTTTCCTGGAAACAGCCCTTAAAATACCTTTTTTGAAGGGAAAGCGCCACATGACATGCAGGTCATCGCCTTCTTTACGTTTTGTGCCCATAGATTCGCCGTTCAGGAAAAGCTCGACTTCATCGGCATTGTTGTAATAAGCCCACACATCCACAATTTGTCCTTCTTCCCAGTTCCAGTGCGGTAAAAGGTGCAGCACAGGCTCCTCTGTCCATTCACTTTTGTACATGTAGTAGGTGTCCTTTGGAAATCCTGCGAGATCTACAATCCCGAAGTAGGAGCTGCGCGAAGGCCAGATGTATGGTGTGGGTTCTCCAATGTAGTCAAAGCCCGTCCAGATGTAAAATCCCGAGAGAAAATCGTGTTTTTTGATGATCTTCCAGGTGGTTTCATGAAGCGATCCCCAGGGCGTCCTCACCTGGTCAAATGCTGAAATGGTATTGTCAGGGTTTCCACCTTCAAAAACCCTGTCCCATCTTACCGGCCATATTTTTGTGGTGTCTGAAGGAAATTCATAATACCCTCTTGTTGCCAGAGCTGAAGTGGTCTCGGTAGCAATAAATGGTGTATCTGGAAAGTTTTTTAAATGATCATCATAGGTTTCGTGCGCGTAGTTATAGCCAATGAGGTCTAAAGCGCCCGAGCCGGCCAGCGAATTGGGCTGGGCTCTTGATTCTTCAAACTGCAGCGTCACGTCCTCGTCGTTTATGATAATTGGCGGGTTCATGCCAGCAGTAACAGGCCTGGTGGTGTCTATGCTTTTTACGATTTGCGCCAGTTCCTTACCTATTTCGGCACCGCGTTCACTCCATTGTTCCGGGACTTCGTTTCCTATGCTCCAAATGAAAATACTCGGGTGGTTACGGTCGCGTAAAATAAGGTCTTTAAGGTCTCTTTCATGCCATTCTTCCCAGTAATTGCTGTAATCATGTTCTGTTTTGCCCTGT
>JACLAD010008534.1_pt1 | contig 34452 bp, 42 predicted proteins | sample 8027901 | NCBI WGS metagenome assembly JACLAD01 (sample SAMN15725071, study PRJNA655200) | protist metagenome | isolation source: fluorescence activated cell sorting (FACS) single amplified genomes of... | place: Spain: Blaines Bay Microbial Observatory, Mediterranean Sea | collected 2016-07-05 | reverse complement strand
GCCGCGCCGTCTCGAGCGGAGTCCGTTCGCTCGCCACCGCCGCGTCTCCGGCGCCGGTCGCCTCGACGAGCACAGCAGGAGCAGCAGCAGCGCCGCATCGGCCCCGTCTCGACAAGCTCCGAGCAGACAACGCCCGCATCGACGACTTTCTCGGCGCCGACGGCTCGCCCGAAGGTTCCTCACGCGTCGTCTTTACCAAGAACAAGACGTACGTATGATCCGGTCCACAGATTCCTTCCGTATATCTATAGTCTGACAGCCGACTCAACCGCTCCAGGCCCCGCCTGCCGAGCTACCTCAAGACCGAGATCCCGACTTCGGCAAGCTACAACAAGATCAAGCAGGACCTGCGCGGGCTGAAGCTCCACACCGTCTGCGAGGAGGCGCGATGCCCCAACATTGGACAGTGCTGGGGAGGCGACAAGGGAGACGCAACGGCGACCATCATGGTGAGCCCGACTCGTTTCCGATTCGTCCGTCTGCAGCAGAAACAGCTGACCCCCTCGCCCTGCCCCCTCTGCTAGCTCATGGGCGACACCTGCACCCGCGGCTGCAGGTTCTGCGCCATCAAGACCTCCAAGGCACCGCCACCCCTCGACGTGCACGAGCCGGAGAACACCGCAGAAGCCATCTCGCGGTGGGGAGTCGGCTACATTGTCATGACCTCGGTCGACCGTGACGGTGCGTCGGACAGTCTATCGTCCGCATCTCCCGCACTAGGAGTCTGACAGTCGGCCCGCACACAGACCTGCCTGATGGCGGAGCCGGTCACATTGCCGACACCATTCGTCGGACCAAGTCCAAGTGCGCACCGTTTGTGCGCCTCAACTCTTCCGAGAGCAGACGCTGACTCGCATATCCCAATAGAGCACCGCACATCCTCATTGAGGCCCTGACGCCCGACTTTGCCGGCAACGTCGAGGCGATCCAGCAAGTTGCCCGCTCCGGACTCGACGTCTTTGCGCACAACATGGAGACGGTCGAGTCGCGGACGCCGTTCGTCCGGGACCCGCGCGCCAAGTACCGACAGAGTCTCGAGGTGCTCCGGGTCGCCAAGGAGGCGAAGGAGGGTTTGATCACCAAGACCAGTATCATGCTCGGTGTCGGCGAGACCGACGAGGAGGTTCTGCAGACTCTTCGGGGTGAGTGCGGCCCGGCTGCGGATGCAAGATTTGTTGCCAGAGCGCTGATGAGCCTTTTCGATCGGCACAGACCTCCGAGCCAACAACGTCGACGTCGTAACCTTCGGGCAATACATGCGCCCGACCAAGCGGCACATGAAGGTCTCGTCCTACATCTCGCCCGAAAAGTTCGACTTCTGGGCCAAGCAGGCCGAAGAGCTCGGCTTCCTGTACTGGGCGAGCGGACCCCTCGTCCGCTCTTCGTTCAAGGCGAACGAGCTGTTGAAGAGCGCGGCGGGCAAGCGCCTCCTGCAGGGTCTGCGTGGGCGCGACGGGGGCGTCAAGGCGATCACGAAGGAGGGCGAGCGCCGCATCCTCGAGGGCGTAAGGGCGTAGCATCTATCGTTCATCTGTGACAATATTGCTCGTATGACGAGATCACTAAGTCAGGTTCGTGAAAGGCCCTCGTTCGCTTGCGCCCCTGGAAGCCCATGACTTGCAAGATGCGATAATCTTGGCATGCAACATGAGAGGAGTGACGATCTACAAGAGACAAAGGTCTAGATGATATTGCCCTGGGCATCGAGTTCATACTCGATCACGCCGTGCTCGTCCGCGCTGCCACCGAGCCGCGCCGCCGAGCGGCTCTGCTCCTCCCGCGCCGCCCGCGCATGTTCCCTTCGCATACTCCTGTCGCGCCGAGCGCCCATGCGCAGCTCGCGCGCGGCCTCGCGACCCTGCTGCCGCTCCGCCTTGGTCGTCCGTTCCTTGAAGTCCCCGCCGAACTTGTTCTGCGGCTTGCGGTCGCGGTCCGCATGCGAGGCCGAGGTCGACTCGGCCGTCAGGGGAGAAGGGATCGGGCCGTTGTGTGCCTTGTGCGGGAACGAGTCACCCCAGGCGGATTTGCGGGCGTCGTAGTACGGCTGGCGACCGAGTCGCTTGCTGACGACATGGCGCTCGATTTCGCCTGCAAGCAATCAAATGCACCTGGTCAACGTCAACCTGGACGATAAGCAAAGAGACCCCGTGACATACCGCTGGACGCGCACGTATCGAGCGTGACGTGCCCGGAGCCCTTGGAAGGAGGGGCGATGATCCTCGCCCACGCCAAATCAGCAGCCGGGTCGACTGGCGCTTCGCTTTGCGTAGCCGAAACGGTCATCGTACTACCGGGGCTTGACGTCGTGTCTGCAGCGGTAGCAGGACGGCCAGCATCGAGCGAGGCGAGCATGTCGGCGAAGGCGGATGGTCGTTCCGGCTCGCGGGGTACGGGACGTTGTCCGCGACGAATGATCACGTAGGAGTACTTGGCGTCGTCTTCTCCGCGCTTCGTGCCTTTCGTCTTCTGCAGAAAGTCGGGGATCTGGACTGCGGAAGGAAACACTCTAGTCAGATCTTTTGACCCGCCGGAGCCGAAGCAGGACGGCCACTCACGTCGTCGAGAGAAGTGGCAGAAACCTCGCGTCGATCCGCTCATCGGACAACGCGCATCGTGCGGACACTGCAGCCACGCGCAATGAGTACGGGACCAAGTAGGTGGGGCCAGCGGGTCCACTTACGGGGGCGATAACGTGGGAGCCTAATGACGGGTCGACGGGGGAGGAATTGGAGCCCTCTTCGGCGCCTTCCGGCATGATTTCCAAGCCTTCAGCATGCAGATCGAGATCGACCTGATCTTCGACCTCGACGCCGCGAGCGCGATGGACTTCCCGCCGCCCATACGCCAGCAGCTGGTCTCGCGCCTCGATGACCATGCGGCTTCCGCGAGGGGTACCCCGATCAATGAGGACGATGTACTCGGAGCCCGAGTCCCACATGGCCTGGACTAGCTCCTTTCGGGAGGATCGGCCCAGGTCTCCGAGCGAGAAGGCCGCGAGCGCAATCGTCCGCTTATCGGCGTACGAGGTCGGAGCGAGTTGCATCTTGGCCAAGGTCGTCGGCGCGACCGGCACCTGGATGTGGTGGGCGCGGGCATCGAGCCGATTCGACGAGAGCTGCCCGGCCTCGGCGCCGTCGTCGGTGTGTCGGAGCGGAATGGCGCCAAAGAGACCGCTCGAGAGCTCGAGCATCGGCCGCGACGACTCGAAGCCGATGTATTCTTTCTGAGCGCCGTTCTTCGACTCGACGCCCCAGACGCGTTCGAAAGCCCACGCCGCGCTGCCCGTGCCGCTTCCGTAGTCGACGAGTCGGTCCGGTTGCCACACCTCTTCTGGCCCTCCTCCCTCGCCTGTGGTCGCCAGGAGCTCGAGTCGCTGTCGCAGAATCTCAAAGACGCTCAGCGTCGCAGTGTAGACGGCCGGCATGATCCCGGCGAGGTAGGCGACCGAGGTGGAAACGTCGAAATGGAGCCTCTCTGCCGACGGCTGGCTCGTCTGCGGTCCGCTCGTATGCCGTAGTCGTCGGTACAGCTCGAATGCGCGATCATGAATCGCCCGCTTGTTGTCCATTCCTGTGCAGAGCCCGTGCGGAGGTTTCAGTCATGTCCTCGTCTTGACCGTCGAGTCCACCCTCGCTCGACTGACCGTCTATGATGCGCGTGACCGTCTTCTCGAGCTCTTCCGGCAGCGCCACATCGGCGTGCGGCACTTTGCCGCGCTTGGCGGCGCTCGAGCGCGAGATGGGCGCGCTCGACTTGTCGCCTTGCAGCTGATCCTGCCGCGCCCGCGCATAGACGTCCAGCGACCGCCGGTCAAGCGCAGCTGATGCAGAAAAGCGACTGCTGAAGCGTCGAATGCCCAGCGGCGCAGATCGGGCTTGCATGGCTCAGCAGCGAGTGACGGAAAATAGGAGGGAATCCGGAGACGAGTGGCGGTGCATCCCACAAGACCCTATCTCTCCAAACTCGAGCCAAAGTCACAGAGCACAGGCAGCGAAGTGTAGGGAATAGATCTCAACATTCTGGTTTGCAGTATGATGGGCCGGGAAAGGTGAACTAAAAGAGACAAGAGAATCCCGAGAAAAAGCGCTTAGAGCTTGTCGTAGTCTGCGCGAAGAGATCGAGCCAAGGTGAGTGAACGCGGCAGGGCGAGCGAGAAGCCTGAAGAGAGGGGACGTACACTGGTCGACCGTCGGGATCTCGGGCTTGAGACCCTTGCGGGTACGGATCGACATGGCGAGCTCCTCGCACTTGGAGCCCTTCTCGGTGATCTTGCCGTTCATGGTCGACCAGTGGTCGAACACCATCTGCGGGAACGCCTGGCCACCGGTCGCGGCGCGGAGCTCGCCGGTGAAACCGAACGACTCGTTGACGGGCAGGTACGCCTTGACGGTGTACATCGGCGTACCCGGGCGCTGCTCCTCCGAGAAGACCATACCGCGCTTCTTGTTGAGGGTGCCGTAGATACCGCCGAGGGCGTTCTCCGGGCACTGGACCTCGACCTGGTACATCGGCTCCTGGAGACCCGGGTCGGCGAGGAGGGCGGCGGCGTACACGACACGGCGGCAAGTCGGGATGATCTGTCCACCACCACGGTGGATGGCGTCGGTGTGGAGGGTGACATCGAGGATGTTGTAGCGGGTGCAACGCATGATCTCCTCGGCGCACGGGCCCTCCTTGGTGGCCCACTGGAACGCGGCGACGCAAGAGTCCTTGATCTCGTTGAGGTACTGGACACCCTTGGTCGTGTCGACGAGGAAGTTGGGGCCCTGGCCGTCCGGACCGAAGCACCAGATCTTCCGGGCGTCGGTGACGTCCCAGCCGTACTCGTCGGCGAGGACACGGGCACGCGCCTTGAACTCGTCACGCGGGCCGATCTTGCCCGACTCGACCGCCTTGGCGACCTCCTCGTCGACCGGCTGCGCCTTCAGGTAGATACGGTTGTGCTTGTTCTGCGACTTGGACAGCGCCGTCATCGACGACTCGGCCTGGACCGTCTCGCGGTAACCGACGACCGGGTCGGAGATCTTGAGCGGGACACCGGCGTGGTCTTCGACGAGGTCCTTCAGGCAGATCTCGAGGTGGAGCTCACCGGCACCGGCGACAATGTGCTCGCCGGTCTCGGCGATCCAGGTCTGGACACACGGGTCCGACTTGGAGAGACGCTTGAGACCCTCGACGAGCTTCGGCAGGTCGTTGGCGTTCTTGACCTCAACGGCGACCTGGACGACGGGCGAGACGGAGAACTTCATGACACGCATGTTGTGCGCGGTCTCCGAGGTGGTGAGGGTACCCGACTTGAGCAGGAACTGGTCGACACCGACGAGACCGACGATGTTTCCGGCGGGGCAGTCCTCGAGCGGGTCGACCTTGCCGCCCATCATGAGGACGGTACGCTGGATCGACTTGACGAAGAGGTCCTCCTTCTTGCCCGGCTGGTAGTTCGGGCCCTGGATGCGGATCTTCGGGCCCGACTTGACAGTACCGGCGAAGACACGGCCGAAGGCGTAGAAGCGACCCTTGTCCGAGGTGGGAACCATCTTCGAGACGTAGAGCATGAGCGGGCCCTTGGCGTCGCAGTCGCGGATGGCGACGGCGCACTCGTCGTCCATGGGACCCTCGTAGAGGGTCTCGACACGGTAGCGCTGGGCGGTAACCGGCGACGGGAGGTTGATGACAATCATCTCCAGGAGCGAGTCACCGGCGGGCAGGAACTTGCGCATGATGACCTTAAGGAGCGCCTTGCCCTCGAGGTCGCGCTCGTCCGAGGTGAGAGCGATCTCGAGCTTCTCGAGAAGGGGGCCGATCTGGTCCTTCTTGAAGTTCATGACCGAGTCGAAGATGCGGAAGATCGGGTCGAGAACGAACTGCGCGGCGGGGAGGCGAGAGGGTCAGGATCGCGAGCCTGTACTGGCAGAGTTTCGGAGACTGAACGCACCATGTTGAAACCACGCTCGAGCTGGTTGCCGTCGGCGTCCTGGCCCTTGGTCGACCACTTCTTGGTCTTCGGGTTGAAGTAGTTGTCACCCCAGAGCTTGGGCATGAGCTTGTCCTTCGAGACACCGAACTTCTTGGCGTAGCGGGTGGCGAACTGGCGGAGGGTGAACGCCCATCCGTGGAGACCAGAGCCGAACGCGACGGTGCCGGCCTCGGGGTAGACCTGGCAGTCACCGAGGGCCTCCTCGTTGTACATGGCGATGATGACGTTGACCGACTCGATGGTACGGGCAAAGGTCTGGTAGAGCTCCTCCTTGGCGATCTGGAGCTCGAGGAGGGTACGGTCGACCTTGTTGATGACGACGACCGGCTTGATGCGCTCACCGAGCGCCTGACGGAGGACAGTCTCGGTCTGGACGCAGACACCGTCAATGGTGTCGACGACGACGAGGGCACCGTCGGTGACACGGAGGGCGGCCGTGACCTCGGACGAGAAGTCGACGTGACCCGGCGAGTCGATCAGGTTGATCAGGAAGTTGCCGCCTGCAAGTGTGGAGGGGAGGGAGGCGCAGGGTGAGTTTCCGACCGCCTCTTTAGAGCCCGATCCGGAGGGGCTCTGGACGCACCGTCAGACTTCTGCTTGACCTGGGGAAGGTCGTCCTTCGGGAGCTCGAAGTACATCGAGATGGCGGTCGACTTGATGGTGATACCGCGCTCCTGCTCGTCGGCACGCGTGTCCATGGCACGGGCATCGCCGGCCTTGAGCTGCGAGACGATACCGGCCTTGGACAGGAGGGAGTCGGTGAGGGTCGACTTTCCGTGGTCGACTGCGAGAGCAACGGACTGTCAGTATGCGGTATGCGAAGCGATTGGCGAGAGGGAAGCGGTAACGGACCGTGGGCAATGACCGACACTGCAAGAGGGGAGAGGCGGGCGGGCGAGGCCAACGAGTCAGCCAAACGGGTTTCTGCGGATCAGTTGCGACTGGCCACGTACTGTTACGGATGCTGTAGGGGAGGGCATGGCGATGCAGAGTGGAGGCGAGCGCAGGAGGGTGGACGAGGGGGTCAGCTTCCGGCTCGCTGTTCCTCTCGCGCGGCGGCCTCGCGCTCGGCGGGCGCGATCCGGCTCCATAGCTTCCGCAACGCACTTGGTCGGCCTGTCCATGAGGTCACGGATCTCATCTGCGCGGCGTGGTGGCGAGTTAGCACGGCGCGGTTGAGCTCGAACGGGCGGCGGCCACGACGGCGGCGGCACCGGCGGCGCGAACGCGGCACGCGCGGCGAGGGAGCACGGGGACGGAGGACGCACCGACGGTGAAGTTGACCATGTTGGGCTAGTCTTTCAGCCGGTGGCTCTGGTGCAGGGAAAAGAGCGAGTCCGACACGAGAAGCAGCCGCGGCGGGCGTGACACGAGGGTGAGGAGAAACCCGGAAACTCTCGCTCGCGCGCGGGCCCGCCCCCCAATTGTCACCGCTCACTAATCAGCTCATTACCCCCTACAACCTATTCAGCCCTATTCGACGGATGGTAATGGCCTGGACAGGGCTCGACCTCATACTTTCGAAATATTGAACCGTGGTACAGGCGATCTGAGCGTTCCTTGGTCCGCATCCTCCCCCTCGATCTCGACATGTCGCCGACTGAGTCGCCTCGATGATCCGTCGCCTCCCTCGTCCCGCGAGCCGCAACATTTTTCCTCTCGTTTTCCGGGGTTCTCAGTTTTTGAACAGCTGCATAGCTACGCGGCCGTCTCAATGCTCCCCAGCTTTGCCCTCGGGTCGTCGTGCCTTCCACTCCCCTTTGCTCCGCACCTCCTGCAGCAGCGTCCGCACCTCATCCCGGACCTCCTCCTCCGTTCGCCCCGTCGATCCGGGCGATCGTGCCGAACGACCTCCGACGAGGCCAAAGTTCTTCGTGCTCGGGATCCGGAGCGCCTCGCGCGCGGGCACGAAGCCGCATCGGAGGGTCAGGTGCGCGAGGTACAGCTGGTACGCGTGGTACCGCCCGCCGAGGATCGACGCGTCCCCTTCGTGTGCTGCGCCGGCTTTCGAGCGCGGCGCGCCGGACGAGTAGGTCTGTGGCGCGGCGGCGTAGAAGGGGAGCAAGAGCGGATGCACGTCCGCGGGGAGAGAGGCCGCGCGGGGCGCTTCGGCGCCACCCTCTGCGAATGCCGGAAGGTCCGCGAGAAAGGCCGCCGGGATCGAGTAGACCTGCCGCTCGAACCGGCCGACGAGCTCATGCAGGCAGCACGGAATGTTGAGAAAGCCGACCCGCTCGCCAGGGGTCAGGGCCGCGAGAAGCGGACACCATGGCGTCATCTCGTCGGCGTGGTTGAAAATGAGGAAAGAGTCCCGCGGGAACGGCCACTCAGCCGCCGCGGCGTCAGGCTCGAGACCGCAGGAGAGCAGCTCAACCGGGTTCAGCGACTCGACGCGCAGGTCCGGACAGGGCGAGGTGTACGTCGCCCAGGACTTGCGTTCGCGCAAGTCGAAGCCGTAACCCGAAAATCCTTCGGACTGGAGGATGTAGACCCTGTAGCGAGAGTCGGACGCTTGAGTATCCGACAGAGTCTGGCTGATCGACAAGCGAGACCACTTACAGCAGTCCGTTGCCGCAGCCGACGTCGACAAACCCGCCGGGCGGTTTCCCGCCCGTCTCGGCATACACCTCTTTCCAGTACGTGACGAGCCACGCTGCGATCGCCACGTCTTCGAAGACATGCTTCGTCGCGTCGGTCGATTCTTGCCACGACCTGAGCATCCACCTGAAGGTGACGCGGAGCGCGGATGAGTGGGCATCCAGGTCAGTTCTGATGTCGAGTCGGTAGCGTCAAAGGGGACACCTTCGGTCAGGTTGTGCAAGCCCTAACAAAAGCTCCGAAGTCAGGTGGAAGCGCATACTCACTGATACTTGCCCTTGAGAAGCTGATAGGTGTCCTGCACGGCGGTCCGGCCGACGAGCAGGTCGTGGTGGATGCGCTTCTGGTACCCTTCCGCGAGGCCGTTGCAGATCTTGACCGCATACTTGGCGAGCATTTGCGCCGTGCGGAACAGGCGATCGTTCGGGGCAAGCGGGCCGGCGAGCGGTTGAGAAGGCAAAGGGACGAGGTCGATCCGGATCGAGGCGGAGGTGCCGGAGTGGTCGGCGAGGTAGCGGAGGGCGAGCGCAAAGACTTGAGGATGATAGTACGGCAAGCGAGAATCGCCCCGATCGCGCTCGAGCTGAGCAAAGTCGGGCAAGAGGAGGAGGAGCGAGTCGGTTCCTGCTCGTTCCGGAGGTTCGTCGTCGCTGCGATCGTAGAGGAGGCATTCTTGCTCCATGGCCCAGTCGAATTGGGGTCGATTCGGCATAATTTTGCGCCGTATCCTGCGCCGACAGCGGTAGCCTTCAAGGTCGACGGCGGCCGGAGACTGCGTCGAATCCAAGTCGTGCTCGTCTGCCTCCTGGTCTGCGAGGATGTCGGCGCGCAGGATGGTCGAACTGCTCTGTTCTGGATGGCGCACAAGCTGCAGCATGGCGGCGTGAAAGTGTTCCGGTGCGGCCGAGACCGCGAGCGAGACGGTCGGAATCCATTCGGCGACAGTGGGCGGACGCGACAGCCGCGGCAGCGGGTGAGGCGCATCCAGCGCGAGAGCGACGGGCTGCACGGACTTGTCTGGCATACTTTGGCTTGCCTCCGGGCCCTGCAGAGCGTGTATGAGCGTTGACGAGAGGGGGACGGTTGGGCGACTTTCACGCGCCGACCCTCGACGCGGGTTGTCTTGCTCTTTCTCCTCCTACAGCCCCTCAGACCGACTGCGGACACGCGCACGACGCTGACAGAGACAAGCACCGCCTTCTGAGCGCTGCGCCAGCCTACTCAAGCTCGTCTCGGCCGCTCCGCTTCGACGCTCGAGGCGTCCCTTTCCCGCCGCTTGAGCCCCGCTTCTGCTCTTTGCCCCGCACCGCAGGCCGCCGTCGAGCGCAGCACGCACGAGACGCGCTACAGCAAGCTCTCAAGCTACAGCTGCACTGAGTGGGAACAACGTCCAAGTCGGCCGACCGTCGCCGGCGCCGCATCGACATCGCCGGGATGTCCGCACTCCGCAGCACCGACAGCAGCACCGCGCCCAATTCCCCTTCCAAGTCAGACACGGTCATGGCGGACCCCGCTTCCGACCCCACGGCCGAGACAGAGGTGGCACCCGTGCGCCGTCTCAGCCTCGCCGACCTCCCGCCCGAGATTGTCCGCACCATCGTCGAGCAGGTCGACCTGATCGCCACCGCCGACCGCCTCGCCGGACACCACCCGGGACACGTCCACGGGAACAACGGCGTCGCTCCACCGGCGGCAGGCGGTGAAGCCGACGCGGCCGCCGATCCGGTCGCCGACCCGGGCGGGTTCTTTGCCGATTTCATGGCCAATCTGCTCCTCCCGCGCCCTGGCGCAGCCGGAGCGCAGCCGGACAACGGTACTGCTGGTGCGGCAGGAGGCGCCGGGGCTGCGAACGCCAACGCCGCTGCTCCTGCCCAGGGTATGACGCCTTCGACCGGAGAAGGTGGCAGCACAAGCGCCAATCCCCCGGCCAGTGCCCAAGACGATGATGATGAGATGCCATCGCTCGAAGGCACGTTCCACCTTTGCCTTGTGCCCCCTCTATTGCTTGTCCGCTTCCGAGACTGACCGTCGAACCTCCTCTCATCAGCCATTCCCGAAGCGGATGCCCATCCCGCCGGCGCCAGCATCCCCTTGCGCCCAGCACCCGCCTCGAATGCGAGCAACGACCGTGACGCCGACATGTCGCCCCCTGGATCTATTGCGGCTGCAACTACGCCTCCGCGTGCGCATCGGGCCGCCGCGCCGCCCTCGGGCGCCAGCTCCTTCCTCTCGGCCTTCTCGAACCCGCTCGCAGCGTTTGCCGGTCTGACAGGCTCGAGTTGTGCGCCGTCCACCTCGCCGCGGTCGGCCGAAGCGGCGTCGCCGCAACCGAGCCCTGCGGCAGCGACGAGGACGCCACCTGTCTTTGGGCCGCCGCCACCGCCTGGCATGTTCGACGATGACGATATGCCGCCGCTTGAACCTCTCGAGGGCCAGCCAAGTACCGTCCCTCGCACCGAGACGACTCCGGCCGCCTCGACTTCGGCCGCCAGAACTTCGGCCGGCGGGCCTGCGCTGGCGAACCCCGACGATACTTCGCTCCCAGGGTCGATCGACACTTCGGCAGGCTCGAGTGCCGCAGGTCTCGCCGTTTCGCCTGCCACTGCCGATTCTGGCGACGCCGAGCTACCGCCTTTGGAACCCATCGAGGACGACGATGCCGTTCCGGCCGCGAGCGCGCCGTCGGTTCCCGCGGTCTCAGTCACTGCCGGTGACGAGGATGACTTGCCTGCGCTCGAACCTATCGGTGGCGACGCTCCGGCCGGCCCTGCTCCCGCTGTTGCTGCCGCGGTGCCTGCGTCCGAGGCCACGTCAGGTACGGCTCGCGCCGACCGCATGGAAGATCATGACGACTGGTACAGCGATGAAGACGACGACGACGAGTACGACGACGAAGATTACGACGAGGACGATGAAGACGAGTCGGACATCGAGGACGGGATCTACGCAGACGGCCTCCCGATCGATCCGGTCCTCCCGCTCGCGTTCATCAACCGCCCCTTCCTGCATGCGGCACGCAAGGTCGTCTACAAGAGCGTGCGGATCACCTCGCCTTACGCCGCCTCCCTCCTCCGCGATACCTTGTCGCGCACCGACCCCGTCGGATTCGTCGAGGGCGACGACGTCGTCCTCCCGCCGGTTCTCGACGGCGAAGGCAGACCACTTTTGAAGCGGAACGTCCTCGCGAGCTATGTACGCGCCTTGTCGTTCCTCTATGAAGGCGACGTTACGCTCGGACGTGGAGGCGGACAGGTCTTCATCGACCTCATTCGCATGTCTGCGGAGAACTTGGAGACGCTCACTCTTCGGCCCATGTTCTTCCGCTCGGCGACGTGAGCTTCCCGGTAGAGTTCTCTATTCCCAGTGACTGCTCCCGCTCACCACTCGAGCTCGCAGGAAACCCTTGCTCGAAGCGCTCGGCGAGCTGAAGAAGCTCAGAGAGATCGACTTCAACACGTCGGCGGACACGATCAGGCCGTTCCTCGTCACCGTCCCGCGCGTCTACATGCTCATGCAGAACTCGTGGCCTGACCTCGAGCGCCTGTACATCACGGCGCTTCGGTCTAGCTTCGAAGGTCCCAGCAGGGAGGAGGACGAGATGTGGAAGCTTTCCGACGAGGTCGCCTTCCAGAAGACCTTGACCGGATATGCCAGTCGCGAGAAGGCCGACAAGGCGAAGGAGGGGGGCGACGGCAGTCTCAACGGAGTCGAGAAGGTTACCGAGGCGTCGAAGAGTCTTCCTGCGAAGCGGAAGGGCTTGAAGGACCTGCTGCTGTTCGAATTCAACGTCCAGGGCTCGGAGCTCGCTCTCATCTTGCAGGATGTAAGTACCGGGTCCCATGTCGTCGTCATGCAGTTACGGAGACTCACTGACTCGCGCGATGTAGTCTGCGGATACGCTCCAGACCCTGGCGCTGCAGCGTCCCGGATACCTCTTCCGTCGCCAGAGTCTCGCTTCCACGCTGCTCACCTTCGGCCACAACCTCACCACGCTCGACTTGACCCTGCCGGCCGATTGGGACCCTGTCGCGAAGCTAGCGCCCGGGCAGTCCCGTCCGCCTTTCCCGAGCCGGCCGAAAGACTACAAGATCGGTCGGCCGTCGATGGAGTTCCTCGCCAAGATCGGCCGCTACACATTCGTCCTCGATGCCATCATGCCCTTCCTCCCGCACCTTACTCGCCTGCGCTTCGATGGCCCTTACGCTTCTGCTGCGATCTTTGCGTGGTTCCCGCCGTCGCTCAAGACGTGCGTATCCCCGAAACCTGCTCAATCCGTTCCTTCGAGCTGACTTGCCGTCGAATCCCCACCTCCAGCGTCAGCTACAGCAATTGCCCGACGATCTCGCCGTCGACGCTTAACAAGATCCTGAATAAGAACTACACGAGGGTCAGAGAGGTCAAGAATCCCGAGTGAGCCCGCTTCCGCCTCTCACAGTAGATCGCCTATCTGATTGCGTACACGGTGTTACAGCGGTTCCAAGAGCAGCAAGACTCATCAGGTCAAAGCTGCTCGCGGCATGAATTGTCTGACTGTCGTCGTGAGTTTGTCTGCACTCCGCACGGCTTCGCGCCACATGAGCGCCCGACCGACTTGACCTTTCGAATGCCATGCAGAAGGACGACCTGAAGTGGTCCCAGGCCGATCTCCGCGCTCTGGAGGACACCCTCATGGCGCGCGACTGCTGCCTGCATCTCTCGTCCGACCACGACCACGGGGGCCTCTTCCCGCTCCTCGGCGGCTTCGGTCTCGGCGGCTTGTTCGGCCTCCCTGGCGGCGGAGGCGGAACCGCAGCTGGGAGGGCCGGAGCCGGTCCTGCCGAGCGCGGTCCTGCGAACCCGTAGTCGCGCGCTTCCGTTTTCCCGCTTTTCTCGGCATCACCCTGTAGCATACTCGCAACTTCGCATGCACATCTTCTCGTTCTCTTTCAGCCAGGAGGTCTTTTCCGCTAGCGAAGTACCGGCGAAGCGCCTGCAGGAGACTCTCCCTCAACACGCCCTCTTATCTTGTGCCCGTCGCCTCGTCTTGCTCGCACCTACCCGGGTTCTGACTGTTGAGATGGCTGCAGAGAAAGCTCTCCGCAGCCTCGTGCGGGACTACCAATCGCTGAACGCTTCGACTGTGACCGAGCTCGACGCTACTCCCGACGCTCTCGAATTCTCCCACTTCGTCGCTTCGAACCGTCCGTGTGTGATCCGAGGGGGTGCTTTCGAGCAGCAACTTCCGGCATTGGAGCGCTGGACAGACGACTATCTCGTCGAAAAGCTCGCGGACCAGGCTCTGAGAATTTCCGCAACCCCAAGCGGGTACACTCGGGCCACTGCGCTCGTCTCGCTCCCATGATACCCGAGTCTTGACTCTTCACGATACGGCGTGCAGCAATGCCGACTCTATTGTCGATGGCTGCTTTGTCGAACCGGCAGGTGCGCCCTTTCTCAACGCGAGCTCATACATTTCCTGCCTGACTCGCCCTCGGCGCTCCTCGGAACCTGTCGGGGACGACCATCAGAAGTCCAGATGACCATGCGCGAGCTGTTAGACCGCCTCGCCGCCGAGTCGAATGCTTCCGACCAAGACTCGACGCCGGTCCTTTATCTTCAGGTCTGTCCTCTCGATCTGGGTCTTTGCGCGAGGAGGCGACCGCAGGCTTAACGTCAGGTGTCCCTATCCGCCACATATCCGCCACATAAAGTCGCAGAACGGGAATATGTCGGATGAGTACGCCGCCCTCGCGGGAGACGCCGGTCGCGACGGACCCGCTTTCGCTCGGGAGTATTTCGGTGAGCTTTCTGCTCCGTCCTCCGAAGCAGCTTCTCTCGAAGTCTGACTCTCCTCGTTGCTTCAAGGCGAGCGCCCGGACGTCGCAAATATCTGGGTCGGCGGGAGCCGCAGCCGGACGTCGCTTCATAAAGGTGAAAACCTGATCCTGGCTTGCGCTGATTTCGCCTCTCTCTCTGACAAAGTCCTCGACACCCAGATCCCTACGAAAACATCTACACCGTGGTTCGGGGGTCCAAGACCTTTACGCTCCTCCCGCCGAGCGAGGCGTATTGCCTTCACGGTGAGTGGCGTGCCGAGCCCGAGACGGGAACCTCCGCGCTGACCCCGCCTGTGGCGGACCACGCCCAGAGCGAATCTACCCGCACGGTCGCTACACCTACGACTCCACGGCTGAAAGCTTCTCCGTCGAGCGCACCTCCCCGCCGCTCACTCTCCCCTGGATCCCGCTCGACCCGCTCGCGCCAGACCTCTCCGCCTTCCCGCGCTACCGCCTCGCCCGGCCCATGCGCGTAACCCTCCACCGCGGAGACCAGCTGTACCTCCCCGCGCTGTGGTACCACTTCGTCGAGCAGGAGGTCGGGTGGGGTCCCGAGGGGCCGGGAAGGGGCGTCCAGGCGGCGATCGCGGTGAATCATTGGTTCGATATGGATATGGGCGGGAACCTCTGGAGTATGTGCGCGCTGCAGCGGAGGTTGCTCCTCGTGATCGACGGGCGCGAAGAGGAGGACGTCGATTCGAGCGACGAGGAGGAGTAGTCGAAACGGTGTACACTTGATTTTCCCTCGACATAGCGCCCGCCAACTCTGTCGAGACGTCCCTTCTTTCCTGTCGCCAGAGGTGATTGCGGAGCCTTAATGTACTCATTACAAGGAACATGGTACTGGATGGGGAGGAGGAAAAAAGGGAACCAAGAAAAAGCGTGCTCGAAGAGGGTTCGGGTGGAAAGAAAGGACCAGCGGATACGAGTAAGAACAGGGTGATAGGTCAGAATTGTGAGCGCGTCGGACGACTCGCGACCAAAGCTGCTGGCTGGTCGACGAAGACGAGGCGGGGAGGCGCAAGGGAAGGTCTATGTGAGAAAGAAGCACGCCTAGGCGGTATCGGCGCGAGTGAGCTTTCCGAGGGGGCGGAAAGAGCGTCCAGAGGGCGAATAGGGCTCTTGTCGACTCGAAGAGGCGACCGTAAGTTTGCGAAGCGAGGCCGAAGGCGACGAGCGCGAAGAGACGACCGCCTTAACAGACGACGCATCCCTTTGACTTTTTCTTCTCGCGCGGCGCCGGCGCGAGAACTGCCCGGATAGCCTCGTCAAAGACGTTCTTGAGACCTTTTTGCGTGAGGGCCGAGCACTCGAGATACCTGCCCGCAGAAGTCGCGTCAGCAGGAGAACGCGAGCGGCACGGCCGGCAATTCCCGCCCTTCTCGTCAAAGGCGGGACTCCGCAGCGTGTCTCGGAAGGGCGTAAAGCGAGAGACGTACCGGACTGCGCCAATCTCCCTCGCGACGGCCGCGGCCTGCTGGTACGCGATCGGGTTCATCCTCCGCTCCCGCAGGCGGTTGATCGTTTCCGGGTCCTCGCGCAAGTCGAGCTTGGTCCCGACGAGGATGATGGGGATGTTGGGCGCGTGGTGGCAGATTTCCGGGTACCACTAGAAAGGCGGAAACCATCGTGAGTCAGCGCTCTGCGTCTCAACGAGGCGGACTGCGAGGATCTCACCTTGGTCCGGACGTTCTCGAAACTGGGCGGGCTGACGACAGAGAAGCAGATGAGGAAGACGTCGGTCTGAGGGTAACTGAGCGGTCGCAGGCGGTCGTAGTCCTCCTGTCCAGCCGTGTCCCACAGTCCGAGGTTGACCGGCTTGCCGTCGACCATGACATTCGCCGAGTAGTTGTCGAACACGGTTGGTACGTATTCGCCCTGGAGGTCCGCCGAGGTGGGTGCTCGTCAGCCTTTCATCCAGACCCTCCCTGACATCGCGGCCTGCAGAGGTGGGCGTACGGGGAAAGCATTCTGTTGCGCGATTCGAAATCAGCAGCTAGTCAACTATTCGTGCAGCAGCGGAGTACTCACTGTCGTATACGAGATCAGGAGACACGTCTGCGGACGAGGTACGAGGTCGCCCAGGCGCGGTCGCAAGTGTCGATTTGAGATGGTTCGTATAAACGTTACGGAGTCACGATATCCAACAGAATTCGAGGGAAGAGGAGCGGGAACGCAAAGATCAGCCCTGGGTCCTCAACTTGGAGAAGAGGGTCTGGCGATCCCAGTAACGCTTCGCGAAGACGCACCTTTCCGACACTACCGTCACCGACACACACCGCCTTGATAGACTGCATGACTGAGCGAGTTCGAGGCTGTCGCGATGAAGACGTGATCAGCTGCTGGTTCGAAGCGCGCCAGAGACGGCAGACGCAGGGTTCCCCCCGTTGTTGCCGGAATGGCGGTCGCGAAACCTCCGTTCAAGCCTGCTGTAGACTTGGACCGCAGTGGCATAGCGGTGCGCGCCGTAGCGCTGTTCTCGGCCTGCTTACCTTGCGTTGGGCGGCTCAAAGCGAGACGAATCACGGAGTGGGTTTCGGGTGGGGAGGCACCGGCGGGCGGACGTTGGTGCTGTTGGAACAACGAGGGCGCAGCGACTCCACACTGCGGCGGGTCGGAGGGCGGCTTCTGTTTCCGTGAGAGCTGTTCCTGCTGCGCGAAAAGCGGCCGGCGGGTGCACACGACGAGTAAGACGCGGGCGGAAATCGAAAAAAAGAGGTTCGCGCGTCGGACGAACCCCGGACGCGAACACGACGGCGCACACGCAAGCGCAGAGGACAGAGGGAGGGGCAGAGCGGAGGGGCAAAGGTTAGCGGGTATTCAAGTGTGCGCTTTGTACGGCTGCTTACGGCGTCACTCGCTGCGTAAGACGGCGGCGGAGGGAACGTCTTCCAGCACGACGCGCCTGAACGCGGCTCCCTTTGCATTTGATCGTCGCCCATTCTCACGGAAAACCTTGAGGAGAATCATATCTGTCTCTTGTTCGCTGTCATTGCAAGTTGCTTTTGCGCGCCGGGCCGTCTGAGAACCCCCGGTTTCAGTTCGAACCCCCGGGCTCAAGCCTTCTGGGCCTGACTCCGCTGCTTCTCCGCCTGCGCCTCTCCCAAGATCTTCCAGAACAGCGCCTCGGCCTCCTTCCACACCCGTTCCGGGCCCGTGCCCGCCTCGGCCGCCGAGATCGGCCGCCCTTGCCGCGGCGCCCGCTCGGCGAGCGCGTCCGGCAGCGTCCGCAGGCTCGGGAGGAGGTCCGTCGAGAACGCGTCCGAGGCTTCGCGCGGGAGGAGCGTCGGGAGGTGGTCGATCGAGACGACCGACATCGGAGGACCGGCGGTGATGCTGTGGAGAGGGGGTCCCTACCCGTCAATATTCGCTCGTGACACCCTGACTCGCTCTCCCTGCCCGCGCGAGGAAGACTCACCCGTCGACGTCGACCGTCGGCTTGTCAAAGGTCGTGTTGATCGAGTAGATTGGGATCGGGTTGTTCGGGTTCGTCGTGTCGCACGAGACGTCGACGACGACGCGCAGGTTGCGCTTGTCACCCGCCGCCGCGATCGATTCGCGCGAGACGAACGATGGGATCTTGGACGTCAGGTAGATGCAGTTGACAAACACGTCGGCTGCGAGGGGGTTCGGGTCAGACGGGTCGAGACAAGTACGAGAGAAGTACGGGAACTGACCTTCGAGGATCTCGTTAAAGGGACCGCCCTTCTGGGTCTCGGCCATGTCCCACTTGGCAATGTTCTCGTCCTCGAACCCGGCGGCCTTGAAAAAGTCGACCGCACCGCGTCCGCAGCGTCCGAGGGCGCCGATGACGAGCGAGCGGGGTTTGCGGCCGAGGCTGCGCTCGACGACGGCCATCTCGCCGCGGACGTACTGGATCAGCTCGGCCTCGTTCGGGTACGGCTTGATCTCGCCGAGGCGGTCCTTCTCGCCGTCGCTGCCGACCTGCTTCGCGAGGGCGAGACTGCCGACGGCGGCGCCGGCGAACCCGGCGTGGTAGCCAAAGGCGGCGACGCGGCGACCGCGGTCGTCCTGGAGGAACTCGAGGTCGTACAGCATGCCGGAGGGCTGACCGGCCTCCCAGCGCGAGATGACGTCGATCCAGCCGCCCTGCTGCTTGTAGCAGTGGGCAAACATGATGTGGGTGTGCGGGAGCGCCGAGGTGTCGTTCGGCGGGAGCTCCTTCAGGCCGATGATGGGCGTCTCGATCGGCGCGGACGGCCACGAGTTGTGCTCGGCGAGCGTGCAGCCGACCCTATAGAGCGCTGGGCGTTAGTCTCGGGCCTCGTCGTCTGGTGAAGGAGGCCCAGTCGAACTCGCTTTTCAAACTCGGCGTCGTCAAAGATGCGCTGGGGGTCGCGCTCGACGGTGATCTTGAAGCCGGCATCGATGAGTTGCTTGGCCGTGCTGGGGGTCAGCGCCGAGCGGTGTTCAAACTCTTTCGTCTCGCAGCGGAGCCACAGCGACTAAAGGCGATAAGCGGGCGGTCGGGAGAGCGGCGGAGGCGGAGACAGAGCGCGTCAGCGGGGCAGCACAGACACAGAAGCTGTGCAGTGCATACTGACCCTGTTCTGTGCCATCTTGAGCGGAATTTGAGCGTAGAGTGGCGGTGCGAGTCAATCGCAAGTTCGTCGGCAAAGCCCGGAGCGCACGCAGAAATGGAGATTAGCCGGGATTAGCCTGAAAGTCTAATGAGCGGGGGTAATGCTGGCTCCGAAGTGGGACGCCACCGCCGAGCCGCCTTCTGGCCGCCGCCTGCGTCACTCTCGCGCACGCCGTACGCAGCTCTCCTGGGCCACGCTCGCCACGATGCAGCCCCGCTCGGATCCGAACGCTACGCCCAAGGCTCTCCCTGAGCTCCGCATCCCTGATCGGCGCGCCCCTGAGCAGCGCAGCCAGCATGACGATTCCCGTCGTCAAGCCAGGGGGGGTCCTCCAGCGGCGGCTGCCCCTGCCCAGCTCCCGCCGCCGCCCCCGTACGCAGAGATTGCACGTCCGCTGCCTCCTGATGCTAGCGCTGCCGCCGTACGCGCGACACCCCGCTCCGAGGCGCCGCCCGCCATGTCGTACACCCACGCCCTGTTCGACCACGAGTGGTCCCACCTCGGCCTCCCCTCGGGCTTTTTCCTCCTCCGCAATGCCGCCCAGGGCAAGACCCTCGACCTCGTCGGACACCGCCAGGAAGAAGGCGCAGAACTCGGCTTGCACCCCGTCAAGCAGCCCCTCCTCGAGGGCGTCTCCCTCCAGCACAAGGGCAACAACCAGCTCTTCTTCCTCTCGTGGGATGGCCACCTCGTCGCAGGCGCCTCTAGTCGTCCCGTTGATGCACAAGGTCAGCGAATCCGCGCCCTCGAATCGTCCCGATAGCTCCCTGACCCTCTCTCCTCGCCAGATTCGCGCCTGGTCCAGGCGTACCCGCACCCGGTGATGACTCTCCCTTCGCGTCTCTCGCATCCCCTCCCGCGGTTCCAGCTCGATCCCGACACCTCGACCCTGCACGTCCGCTTCCAAGTCGACCCCTCCTTCCGCGGCGACGAGAGCCGCAGCGCCGACTGGCGCGGAGACGACTTTATCGTCGAGGCCGTCCCGCGCAAGCGCAGGTCGGGCGGAGCGTGGGCCTCGGGGCCGGGCCAGGTCCTCTCAGGGATCGGATCTACGGCGGCGAGTATCGGCGAACGACTCGGCGCGCTCGGCATCTTTTCGCGCAGCGCAGAGTCGACGCCGCAGACGCGGTCGCCCAAGCTGGGCTCGGATCGCGATGAGACCGAGAGGGCACCCAGCGTACCGGCCAGGGATACGGAAAAGATCGCTTCGACTGGACCGCCGCGTCCGGCCGCTGCGCAAGCCGGCCCCTCGCAGGTTGGTCCCTCTTCCGGCCACGCTGTACCAGCGCAGACAGGCGTCAGCGATCCCGCTTCGAGCAGCGAAACGGATGACTCGGACTCGGACGACGAGCCGTCCGCGTACCGCCCCGTCCGCATTGTCCGGCTCAAACCGGGCTGGCGAGAAACCTTCCCCGCCGAGGCACTCCGCGCCTCGCCCGACAAGTCCTTCGGCGTCACGCGCTGGTCCTCGAGCCCGAAAGAGCTGCGCAAGTGGCGCCGCAGGCGGTGGGAGGTCATTCCCGTGCAGATCCGCTCGTTACCCCCGCCGGACTTTCCGGTCCCGAGTCCGGCGGGTCCACGAGGAGAACCCGGTCCGCCCCGGTCCGCGACCGGTTCGGTGCCTCGTTCTGCTTCCGACGCACATGCGCCCAACTCGGCCGATTCGCACTACCCCTCGGGCGGGTACGCCATGGCGGACTACTTCGGCATCGGCAGCCACGACACCAGCGCCGCGACCAGTCCCGACCGCTCCCGCTCCCGCTCCCGGCGCGTCTCGCACGACCACAACGCTCCCACTTCGGCCGTCTCGGTCGAGGGAACGAGCCCGATCGATGCGAGGAGGTGGTCTGCGACGGCGGCGGCGACGGGCGCGTACGCAAGCGCGGCGGCGTCGCACCTCTCGGGGTTGATTTCGTCCCGCTTGGCGCTCGCTGCCGGAGGAGGCCACAGCGAAGGCGAACTCGTTCACAGCGAGGGGATCGAGCTTCCTCAGGAGCGAGAACAGGGCACGGGGACGGGCACGGGGTCGTCCGTCTCCGCCTCGGGCTCGTCTCGAGCGACGGCAGAACCGAGGGCAGGGCGCGACGGCGAACACGAGCACGAGTGGGACGATGCGCGGATGGTCAGCAGTCGCGAGCTGGACCGGATCGGCCGGGAACGGCAGTCGTCGTCGTCGGCGAGCGCATCTTCCACTGCGAGCGAGGGGGGCGGCGGAGCTTCTGAGGGCGAAAACAGTGCGGCGCGGGAGACGGCAGTGGCGTCTGCGCCCGGATCGGAGCAGGAGGCAACTGGGTCGAACCAGAACGGAGAAGCTTCCCTTCCTCCGATGCCCGCACCGGATCAGAGGGCGCCACAGACGGGGCAGGGCGAAGAAGCCGCACTTCCCGCAGCGCCCGAGCCAGCTGTGGATGCGTCAAGCGCATCGAAGCCGGAGAATGCATGATCCTCAGGCCAACCGGGTGTCGTATACATAGTGGGATAAGTCCCAGACGCGGGCAGTCCTTTCTCTACACGGTTGTAGACTCGCCATTCCTTGGTATATACATGTCCTCCGCAAGAATGTCGAACAACGAGAGTCCTCCCCTAGACCTCCTTCCACTCCATGCGCCGGCCGGTGTTGCCCGCCGGGAGCGAGTCGAACCCGCCTCCGCCGCTGCCCGCCGCGTTCGAGTCCGCGAACGGGTCCGCAAAGGGGTCTTCCTCCGCCGCGCGGCTCTCCTCCTCGCGGACAAACGCAGCATAGGACCGCGCGGGGGTTGCGCCGCTGCCTTGCTCCGACGAGGGGAGGCCGCCCGTGAACTCTTCTTCCGAGGAGGAGTAGTCGGAGTAGTCCGAGAGGGAGCCGTGTCGGTACGTGTCTTCGGCCGAGTGCGGCTGGATCGGCGCCGGGAGGCTCGTCCTGATGCTGCACATGTCAGCGAAAGTCTCGGAGCTCGACGATTCATGCGAAAGACTCACCCTCCGCTTGAGCCGAACGCGAGGTCCTGCAGGTCCGGATGAACCCCCTGCGGCCCGCCGCGCGAGCTCAAGTGCCGGTGCAGGCGCCTCCGCTGCTGCATCTGCAACTTGTCGACCTCGCGATCCTGCAGATCAAACGTCGACAGCGCGCTGCGGATGCTCTGCGTGTCGTCGTTCGCGCCGCCGCCGCTGCGCTGCGGGGACTTCTGGTGGTGGTCGTGGTGCGGGGTCGCGGACGCGGGCATCGACAATCCCTGCTGGCTCGCGAGGCGCTTTGCCTCCTCGACTGCCTCGTCGTCCGAGTCGAGCTCGACGGGCTTGGACATGCGGTCATACATCTGGACAGCGGCAATGATCTGCCGAGCCAGGTTCTAAAGTCAGGACCCGATGTTTCTCCCCCGGCCCGAGACAGCCCCGTACCTGCTCGTTCGTCGAGATGAGCGTCCCGATATAGTCGCCTTCCGTGTCCTGGTCGATGAGCTGAATGTAGCGGATCAACTGCTTGCGGGTGAGTTTGGCCTTCTCGAGACAATCTTGGACGCGGACGTTGGTCGTGACCGACTCCTTCTCGCGGTTGACGAGCTGCAGGGCGTTCACGAGTCTGTGCGGGGAAGAGGAGCGAGTCAGATTCGCGTGAGGCGGGCGCGCGAAGGGCCCTGGCGCAAGACGCACGCCTGGGCAGCCTGAGCACCGGTCCCGACCGCGGCCATGATCTTGGGCTTCTCCTGTCGAGGGCAACGGACACGGTAAGCGGTGATCGGTCTCAAGCAGACTGGGACCAGCACTCACGAGCTCAAAGTTGAACTTGGGCCGCTTGACCTTCTGGCCCGACGCGCGCGCGCGCTCCGCCTCCTTCCGCCTCGCCTTCTCGAGCCGCTCCTGCATGATGCGGTCCTGCTCGGCTTGACGAGCGGCGTCGCGGGCTTTGCGTTCGGCGGCTTTGCGCTCGGCGCGGAGGGCCTGCTCGCGCTCGTAACGTTCTTGCTGGGCCTCCCAACTCGCAGTGGCGTCGGTGCGGGAGGTCTGCGGGAGGAAAAGTCAGCTTGTGGCTCGAATGGCCGGAGGTCTTGGCCACGCGGAGTCACGAACGTGAGGAGAAGACGCACCTGCTTGCCCGCCGCACTCGACCCGCCTCCGCCGCCGCCACCGCCGCAGGCCTTGTAAAGCCCCGCGACAGTCCGCATGCGCGGGTCGTCCTTGAACTGGACGTACCAGCTTGCAAGGACCTGCATCTCCTTCTTCTTGACGCGCGGGTCGGTGTACGGGTCGCCGGCGATGACCTTGATGCGCTCGACGAGGCGCTCGTCGGCAAAGGTGGCTGCCGGTACATCGCTCGCGTTAGTAGTCTGCCCGCAATGCCGATGAGAGGCGCAGCGAGCGCTAGACATACTTTCGAAGCGGGGTCCGCAGTTCTCGACGAGGACCTTGAGGATGGTCAGGGCGCGGAGCTGGCCGTGGACGTCGCTGTACTTGAGCTTCTTGCGAACGGCACGGGAAGCCTCGGCCGAGCTGCGACGAGGCGTGGACCTAGAGTCAGGAGAAGTTCTTCGGCTAGTGTACCCGAGGGGCTCGCGGGTCGACCCCCTCAAGGGCGATAAGCGCGGCCGAGTGCCCTCGCACGCAGACTGACCCGGTCGCCGGCTGCAAGTTGATCGAGTCGACGATCTCGGCGATACCGTCGAGCGAGTCTTCGTCGTAACGCTCGGTGCACAAGATGTCGATTAGGGCCGAGATGGAGGACCGCGGCTTCTCAAAGAGGTCGCCTTCGATCATGGCGTTCAGGCCCTGTTTGGCCGCTGCAGGTGGGACAGCAGGCCGAGTCCGTCAAGTAGCGATATGACATAGCGTTTGTGAGGGCGTGCATTGCGTGTTGAGCGAGTTTGACGAGGGATGACGGCGACCAGGTCGAGTGGGGGAACCAGGCGGCGGCCGCGGCGTCAGTCAAACGCGCACTTCGGGGATACGGGCAGACACTAGACGCGCCTGCGAGCATCATCTTGGGCAGATCTTATCCCGTCGGGCTGTTCACGTGGGCGTAGAGGCCGAGCGAGCGGGGTCTGCTGGTGCCCTCGTGCCAAGCGAAGACTCAACTCCGAGTCGGCTCGCGCGACAAAAGCGGATTCGGCCTCGTCTCCGGGTATTACAATAATCACAACAACACTCTAAGTCTCGATACAGAGATCTAAGTAACGCTCAGGAACGATAACGAGAATCCGGCGGTCAAGCGCCGTTACGCCGCTGTCGCCGTCGCCGGCTCGACCTCCTCCCGCAGCCGACTCCGCTCACGTCCCGCCCCGCGATCCCGCGGCGGGCTCGTCGCCTGCCTGACAATGACGGCGCGCTGCCTCAACGGACCGCGGATCTTGGCGTGCCGCATCATCTCGAACTCGAGAGAGAGCATCAGCAGGTGTCGGTGGTTCGAGATGAACCGTGGCGGTAACGGCGCCGGGCTGGTCGCCGTTACGGACGACGAGGAATCGCCGGAGGCGACTGCAGGGTCGTCGGACGGGCTCTGAGGTCCTTCTGTCGTCGTCGTCGAAGAAGGGGCGGGCGCAATTGGCCCGCCGAAAAGAGGACCCGAGGCGCCGTGGCGCTCGTGCGGCCTCGGCGGCAGCGGCGGCACATCCGCCGTCGGACTCGCCGGCGAGTCCGCCGTCGCCGCCACGACATCCTCCGACTCTTTCGACGCAGCTGAGAGGGCCGACGCGCCAAGGTCCTGCAAGCCAAACCCGCCGAACCCGTACCCGATTGCCTCGACCTCGTCGATCGCCTGCCCCGAATCGGCGACGCCCTTCCTCGAGCTGAACGCCGTCGCCGCCGCGAGCCGCCTCCCCGCCGAGAACGGCAGCGGCGGTCGCCGGAGCAGGTACCGGAACCCGGCGCGGGCCTCGTCCGCCGCGAAGGAGGGTTCGGCCGCGAGAACGCGGCGACGTTCGGCGGGACCCCACCCCGCGGGGAGGGAAGCCAGGTCCTCGTCGACCGGGCGCGACGCCGGCGCCAGCGCGGATCGGGGCAACATATCGGCGAGGGTCAGGTTCGGCAGCCGGGAGAGGGCCAAGAGCGATTTCGTCAAGAGGGACTCGGGGCGCGTCGGCGAGTTGGCTTGCGCGGACCGCGGCGGGGTCGCGGGCGGGGTCTTGTATTGCGACTGCAAGGTATCGGACGCCCAGGTCGAGGGAGACGGGCGGAGCAACGTGTCCGGCACGTCCGGCTCGTCGCAGACTGTTTCTGCGGTTGGGGCGGAGGGTGGCGGGAGCCAGTGCTCTCGTCGGCGCACATGGTCGAAGGCGAGCGTCGGCGGCGGCGAGAACGAATGCTGCAGAGGGTCCGAGGTCGCGGTTTCGATCGAGACGGAGGAGCGGCGCGGCGAGCACGTCGAAAAGAGCGAGCCGGGCGAGAACGCGGCGGGCGACGAAGAAGACGGCGCCGAGCTCCAGCTGCTGCCCCCGCCGCCCCCCCCGCCGCCGAGGAGTTCGTCGTCGAGATCTTCAAGATCCTCTTCGTCGTCGGAGGCAAAGAGGCGCGATCGGACGGTTGAGACGGAGGACGGGGCGAGGCTGCCTTGCGAGAGCGACTCTTCGCTCGAGCCGAGGTGCAGCAGCTCCTCCTCCTCTTCCTCGTCGTCTTCTGCTCGTCCCGCGTAAAGTGGTGAGGGAGTCCTGCGCTGCCGTGGTCGTGGAGACGGCCGGAGCGCGGTGGTCTGCGAGTGCTGGCCTGACTTCGCGGCGGCACCGTCGTCCTGTCGCCGCCCCTCGCCGCCGTCGACCGCGTGCGCCTCTCCTGCCCGGTCACAGCGGCACCGACTGCATCGAGAGGCCGGGCTTGCTGTGCGGCGCGCGCAGCCTGCAGGCGGGGAGCGGGGGCGGGCGAGATCCGGGGTGGCTGCAGCTGGGGTCGTGCGACTCGGCGCGCGCGCGATGACGACGGCCGAAGACCGCGACGGACCCGGTCCTGCGCAGCTAGCGAGCGGCGGCGGGCTGTAGACTTCGTGGCATGGCTGTGTAGGGTGCATGCAGCGGGCTGGAGTGGGTGCGCGGGGGAGGAACGAGCGTGCGGAGGTCGAGGTCTGACTCTGGGGGAGGCACAGTCGATAAGCCGACAATCGCGCATCGAGAGCCCGGAGACGGCAGCCGCGTATCCGGGGACGGCATTGCTCACTGGGTGGGTTCCTTCAAGCGGAAGTAAGGCGACAGAAGAGTATAGAATCACACAGAGGTGGCAGCAAACTGCAGCGAGCGGCGGTGCGGACGGACACTGTCACAGCCGCGAAGTCCGAAGTGCGCCCAGTCCGCACGCGGCACGCACACGCGGTGTGGGCGCCCTGTCGGCTCCTCTCCTGGAAACTTTTCCCCCCTTTCTTCTTGCGCACAACATCTTTCGAGTCTTTCCGTAAAACTGTACAGCGGATAGAGTCGAGAGTGACCGTCTAGTCCAGGCACTCGACGACCATCTCCATCACCTGTGCAAACGTCTCCTTGTCCCGCCCGCTCAGGCCGATCATCTCGTCCCCGTCCTCGTCCGTCTCACGGTCCCCGGACGCTGTCTCGGGTCCTTCTCCTTCCGCAGCTTGCCCGCTTGATGCCCCTCCCGGCGACGTAGGTTTGAGTCCGATCCCGAGCACCACCGGCCGCAGTCCGCCGTTTCCTGGGCCCGCCGCGCCAGAGTATCCTCCCGGATCTGACTCGCCCGCGAAGCGCCGGAACACGATAGCTCCGATCTGGGCCGCGTACAAGTCGTGTAGCGAGGCGAGTCGGGGAGTGGGCGCGACTCCGAAGAGGGGCGTCAGGGCGGTCGAGGGATGCGGAGGAGGCAGGGAAGAGAGGATCGAGGTCAAAGAGGCGGCGCTGTCGGTCGAGGTTGGCGCGGCGGGAGCAGGTGGAGGGGGCGCAGGAAGACTTGGCGGCGGCGGCGAGACTTGGATCTGCACGCGACATGCCCACGGAGACCGTAAGCGGGTGGAGCCCAAGCGTTCCGGGCACCCCGAGACGTACCATGCAACCGATCCGCCCGAGCTGGGTCACGATGACGAGGATCCTGTCCGCATAAACCTGAACGAGAACCTCGGTGTGCTGGCCGTGGACGAGCCGAGCCTGCTGTGCGGTCGGGATCGCTGACGGCGCCGCGGGAGAGCTGCCGGCTGATGCAGCGCCCGGAGGAGTGGGTGGAAGCCCCGGCGTGCTTGCGAGGTCCAAGTTGGCGCTATCGAGCAGCGCAGCCATGCTATCCGGCGAAGAGGGCGGGGGCAAAGTGTTCCGTCAAGGGGAGGAAGGTCCGGCCAGAATTTCCATCGCCTCCACTTCTCTTCCCACACGCCGCCCGATCGCCCAGGATGGTCACGAAGCGGAAAGCGAGTCCGTTGCAGCCGCCGTTGCGCCCGCTGCTGGCGCTCGGCCTCGAAGGGAGCGCGAACAAGCTCGGCGTCGGCCTGATCCTGCACTCGCCGCCGAACAGCGACGACAGCGCGTCTGCAGCCGCGACGACGGCCATCGGAGACGCAGCGACGACGTCCATCCTCGCGAATATCCGCCACACGTACGTCACGCCGCCCGGAGAAGGGTTCCTGCCCTCCGACACCGCCCGGCACCACAAGCGATGGATCGCAGACGTCGTCGACAAGGCCCTCGCAGAGGCTAAAAAGACCATGCACGACGTAGACGTCGTCTGCTTCACAAAAGGTAACGTCCGGATGCTGCTGTCTCGCATTCGGGGCAGCAGTTGACCTCGAGTCTATAACCCTCAGGACCCGGCATGGGCGCACCGCTGCAAACCGTCGCGCTCGTCGCCCGGACACTTGCCCTGATGTACAACAAGCCTCTCATGGGCGTCAACCACTGCGTCGGACGTGGGTCGACCTTCCTCCAGAGCGATCCGTCGCAAAAGCACGCGGCCTGACCAGCCTGAACTCCTGACGACCGCAGACATCGAAATGGGCCGCCTGATCACCTCGTCTCCGTCGCCGATCGTGCTCTACGTCTCGGGCGGGAATACGCAGGTCATTGCTTACTCGCAGCAGCGGTACCGCATCTTCGGCGAGACGCTCGACATCGCCGTCGGCAACTGCCTCGACCGGTGCGTCCCTCCCGTCCTGCCCTTTCCAACCCATTCAGTTCGATTCCGGTCCTGACGCTTGCACTCCAGGTTCGCCCGCATCATCGGCTTGAGCAACGACCCGAGTCCGGGCGCCAACATCGAGAAGGAGGCCAAGAAGTACGCCTCCCCGCTTGTCTGCCATCTCTCGCTGCAAGGCTAACACCACCACACCGCCAGGGGCAAGCGATTACTCCCGATCCCCTACGCGACCAAAGGCATGGATATCATGCTCGGCGGGATCCTCCATGCGGCCGAAGCGTACACCCGCGACCCGCGGTTCAGGCCGAACGCGCCTGTGGACGCTGATACAGACGGAGCCGCACGACACGAGATGACGCAGGAGGAGCGGAGGAGGCGGGCGGAGGGAGAAGGGCCTCAGGCGGCGTTGCAGAATATCGGGCTGGACGCGGAGAATGTTCGACAGCAGGAGCGCACACCAGCTTCATCCGCGGCCGACGACGGGCGCACGTCGGCTGGAGAGGAGGACGAAGACATCATCACGCCGGCAGACTTGTGCTTCTCGCTGCAGGAGACGGTCTTTGCCATGCTGGTCGAGATCACCGAGCGGGCCATGGCCCACGCCGGCGGCAAGGAGGTCCTCATCGTCGGGGGTGTCGGATGTGAGCCCCTTTCCCTTGGTCTCGTTGCGTGCAGTGCACGGGTTGACGAGGGTGATCGGGACAGGCAATGCTCGGCTGCAGGAGATGATGGAGATCATGGTCGGCGAGCGCGGAGGCAGCATCTTTGCGACGGACGAGAGGTCAGTCCCGCGTCTCACCCCGAACGGGTCATCTAGCCTCGGAAGGCAGCGGACTCATACTTTCGAATTGGACCGGGCCGTCAGGTTCTGCATCGACAACGGCATCATGATCGCGCACGCCGGCTTGCTGAGCTACCGGATCGGCCAAGAGACACCTCTCGTAAAGACCTCCTGCACTCAGCGGTACGTCCACGACGTTGATTTCGCAAAACGATGCAGCGCATGTTGACGCGCGGGAGCGCCCTTCTCTCAGATTCCGTACAGACGAAGTCTTGATCAATTGGCGAGCGTAGATGTCACTCTAGATTCTGGAAATCATATCCGGATATACATGTCCACCTAGGCGGCCCCAAGTAGGGGGTATCGAGAGAGCTTAGGGGAATCTGAGGCGCTGCAATCCCGGCAACACCTCGTCAGGGCTGGGGCTGGCGCACTGCGCGGTTGACCGTTCCCTCCACCACCGCCCAATCGTCGGCGTGGTCCCACTGTGCCTCCAATCGGAGGTAAGCATCCCACCACCTGGTAGAGAGAAATCATGCGAGTCAGTTGATTGGCAAGCGACTCTGAACGTGCGCGACACTGCGCAACACACCACTTGTGCGTGTCGTAGTCGGGGTCGCCTTCGGGCAACTGGCAGTTCCACGGCTTCTTGAGGATGTAGTGCACATTCTTGACGAGCTCGTCCCTCCACATCGGCGCGTGACAGTAGCGCAGCGTCTTGAGTGCGTTGTAGCGGTACGAGATCGGCAGGAACCGGTCCTTGAAAAAGTCGGCGAGGAGGTCCTGATCGGGAAACTTGTAGCCCGGGACGCGCTCGTTCGTGTTTAGGAAGTCGACGATGCCGTCAAAGGTAGCCTGCGAGGGTCGGAGGACGACGAGACCCGAGTTGAGCCGGTCGTGCGTCGGGAGCGAGAATTCATCCGCCGAAAGAGGGGTAGTCAAGCTGGCCCGGGTGTGGGCGCAGTTCTCCGGGATCCTGGAGGAAGAAATACGTCAGTCACAGAGCGAGCCTGTTTGATCGGAAAGCAGACAGAGCTTACCAGTCCGCGGGGTAGTGGGAGAGCTTTTTCGGGTTGCACGTGCAGGCATGCGTTGCGGCGATCCATCCGTCTTCGAGCGGCATCTCGAGCAGCTCGTCCATGTTCTGCGTACACAGCATGTCGCTGTCGAGCAAGACGAGGCGCTATATGATCGTCCGATGAGAGAGAACGTCAGGCTTGCGATCTTGATTCCGGATCAGACTGCCCGTCTCGCGGGATCACACTCACGTCGTACTCGGCCATCTCAAAGACGCGCAGCTTGGTCCACGTGTCCTGGAACCGCAAGTCGTGCTCGTCGAAGTCGGCCTGCTTGTCCGCCGGCGGCTGCAAGTACTCGATCTCGCGGACCCGGATCCCCCTCCTTTGCAGGATGTCGCGCGCATCCTGCGGGAGCTCCTGCGTCGCAAAGACGACGAGCGGGTACGCCGACTGCTGCTCGACGAGCGATTGGTGGAGGACGAGCGCGCCGGCGAGGTAGCTCCGCTTGGTCAGCAGCGTCGCGTACGCCTTGCTCGTAGCCGGCCGAGCGTTGCCATTGCCGTTGCCGTTGCCGATACTGATAGCCATGTCCTCCAACCGAGTCTGAGCTTATAGAGGGAGCGAGCGGTTCGGTTCAAGCCGCGTTTGATGGGCACAAGCACAAGATCGGCGAGATGGCAGCAGTGATCGAGATTTTCTGGGGAAAAAGCCCTGCGAAAAACGCCCCGTCATCTCCGCCGATCTCTCGCCCGAGAGCATCGGTCGCAAGCTGAGCGCGGACACCAGCCGGCGGTAGCGCAAGAGAGAACAAAAATGCGAAGGGTGTGTGCCAAATTGCAAGCAGAAGTTGCGGGGCATCTTAGTTTTCCTTGTCGTCCGCGATCACCTCGACCTTCTCGTCGATGACCTCCTCGACCCACTCCTCGACCTCCTCGTCGGCCTGCTGCGCCGCCTGCGCCTTGAGCAAGCTCGCCTTGAGCTCCTTGCCGAGCGCAATACGCTTCTCCTCGAGCTGCTCGCGGCACTCGCGCCGCCACGCGTTCCACTCGTCGAGCAAGCGCGTCCGGCGCTCGACCAATTCCGAGTTCTCGTTCGCGGCGTCGAGCAGGTCCTGCTCCTCGAACTGGCGAGAGTACTCGCGCAGGTTGCGGCGGATCTGGCGCTGCTGCTCCCGCGACAGGAGCGTCGGCGGGCGCGGCCGCCACAGGAGCTGCTTGAACCGCTCGACCTTGGCCTCCTCGACGCGCTGGCCGCGGAAGTCCCAGATCGAGTACCCAGACTCCATCTGCGAGCGATCGAGCTATCAGTACACTGACGCGTGCAGTTGGAGGAGGAGAAGGCACGCACCGACGACATCCACATGCTACCATACGTCGCGACAAAGCGACCGGACGGGTCCCACTCGCAGTCGGTCATGCCGTACGCCTCGACCGTCGTCACCAGCCGGATCGACGAGCCCGGGTCGTTCTCGTTCGGCTTGGACGCGTCGTCGCGGTCGAGGTCGAGGTCGTAAAAGTCGAGGTCGAATTTGGTGTTCGAGCCGAGGGTCGCGAGGAGGACGTGGCGGCCCTTGGGCGACCAGAAGGCGTTGTTGACCATCTTGTCCGGGAAGGTGCGCAGCGACAAAAAGTCGCCCTTGCGCTGGTCGTAGCCGTAGAACGAGACGATCGTCTTCGGCAGCTGGCCGTGGACGAGGTTGACGTCGGTCGACGTGATCAGGCAGAACCGCGAGCCCGCGGGCTCCCAGGCGAACGCGATGACGGCGTCCTTGATCTCGATGACCTGGACGGGAATGTCCTTCTCGCGGAGACGGAACAGCTCGAGGTTGCAGTACTTGGTCTTGCCAGTTTTGGTGTGGCGGTCGACCTTGACGCACAGGAAGTCGCCGTTCGACTGGAAGTGGAGCTTGCACTGTGCAGGGGGAGAGGAATCAGCTCAACCGGGCTCTAGCGGACGAGAAGAAGCGGCCTGTACGGACGTCGTGGACGTTGAACAGGTTCTTCGAGCGGAGGATTGTCCGACTCGGGAGAGCCATGAGCGAGACACGCGCCGGCTGGTTGGTGATCTCGGGCGTCCAGAACGCAATCTTGTTCTCGCGGACGCTCGACCCGGGCTTGGCGAGGCCGTTCTGCTCCGCCTCGAGCGCCTCGCGCTCGGCGTCGTTCATCGGCGCCCACTCAAAGTCGAACACGCCCTCAATCTTGATCGACTTCTTGCCGAGCATGGTCATGCTCGGCGTCTCGTAGACCGAGATCTGCTGACCAGGCGTGACACGCGCGAGGTACTTCTCGTCCGGGGACCACTTGAACATGGGCCAGACGATGCGCTTCTGCGGCTCCAACGGGTCGAGGGGCGGGCCCACCATGGGGAAGGTGCGGATGAGCTTGCCGGTGACGACGTCCCAGACCGCGAGGTTGTTGCCGACGTCCTCGTCGTTGAACGGCGACATGGGCGAGTTGGACGCCTCGATCGGGCGGCCGGACCAGGTCACGAGGTAGCGCTCGTACGGCGAAAAGTCGATGAGCTTGACTTCCGGGTGCGCGAAGCGGTTGATGCGCTCGAACGAGGCGCCACCCCAGAGCGCGACACCCTGCAAGTGCATCGTCGCGAGGTAGGTGCCCTGCGGCGACCACTGCGTGAAGAGGTCCGTCCATTTCTACGGGCAGGCCAGAGATAGCCAGGTCAGTGTCGATGCATATCATACTCTTTTGTTGCGAGAGTGCGACTCACGTTGCGCTGGTGAGCGGTCTCGCCGACACCGGCCTTGCCGGTCCACGCGACCCGGAGGTCGTCGCCGACGTAGAGGGTGAGCTGGTCACGACCCGCCGGGTCGGCAAGCCATGCACGGAAGTGTTCCTGAACAGCACGGCGAGTCAGCAAGGAGCCGCATGACAGCGGCGGCGGGAGGGGAGCTGAGACGCACCCGGGGAGCCCACTCGGTCTGTTCGGGCTCGACGTACTCGTCGTCGAGGTTGGCGTAGGACTCGACCTCGGCGAAGGGGACGACGGAGAAGGTGTGGCGCTTGTCAAAGGCGTAACCGTCGAGGGCGCGCTGGAACATCTGGGCCTCGGTGGGGTTCTGGAGCGAGACGAACATGAAGCCCTTGGACTGGCCGTCCTGGTCGGCGGGCATCTCGATCTGGCTGGGCTGGAGGGCGATGCCTGCCTCCTTGCTGGCGGTCTTGGCGAGGGCCCTCAGGAGACGCTCTGCCTTGTCCTGGCCGACGACGGGGGCGCCGTCGAGCACGACGACCGAGTCGAGCGGCGAGACATACTCGGACGCGTACCTGGGCGGGCACTAGCGTCAGCACGTGTGGTCCAATAGCCGTAGTCTATGCCCGCTCTACGCCGTATGTGCGCGTGCGCTGTGTGGCTGGCATGCTTGGCGCGACAAAGGGGCATGACCGGGCGAGGGATGCTCAGGCGGAGCGCATCCGCTACGGGCGCGCTAAGCGGAGGAGCGGTTGACTGACTGGTGCTCGAGGTCAGAGTAGTCGATGCCGTCGTTTTCGGCATAGTCCTGTGCGCTCATGGCTGCGGTGCGGGCGCTGGAGGCAGGCGAGTCGAGGCGCTGGCGGGCGCACGCGCAACGACGGCCGGCGGCGCAACTTGGCGCTGAGAGGCGCACAGCCGCACACTCGCTCCAAGCCCAAGTCGCACAATCCCACACTTCTGCGCGCTTCCACGCCCGCTACATCGCCCAGGTCAAGCTCGCGAGTGTCGGACTAAGCTCGCTACTCGATTCTGCACCGACTGCAGCCGAACCGCGAGTGCCAACGAGCTGTGAGGCCGAGAACACACTCGCCCCCACCTGCACACGCGCTCACCGGCTCGCTCAACTCGCACCAGCAGCGTCCCTACAATGGCCAAGCAGCCTCAGATCGAGTCGCCGTTGAAGCAGGTCAACCAGGCAGGCGCACCCAAGCGCTCCAAGCTCGACCAGTGCTGGCACGACCTCTCGCACCTGCCGACCCTCTTCACCGCCGGAGCTGCCGGGGAGAACACCGCAACGCCGCCGCCAAAGCGCTACTTCTCCGAGCTCTTCTGCTTGAGACCGTCCAGAACAACCGAGGAGAAGGCTCTCGCGTCCTTATCGAACGAAGACCTCCTCGGCCCGTATAAGGTATGTCCCTCCCCGTGTTCAAGCAGAGGCTGCAGTGCCCTGGCTATACGCTGATCTTGCGCGTAAATTCGAGTCTCTCAGGACAACATCTCGCTGCTCTTCATCCATGCAGTCCGTACCTTGAAAGAGGCGACGTCGGACAACACGTGCCGCTCACATGCCCTCGAGGTCAGCACTCGTCCACTCGATGCGCTCCGGAACGGCACTCCGACCGCATACTTTGTCGTTCATCGCACAGACTGACGATGTGTGCGCCGATAGACTCTCTTCCCGTTGCTCTGGAACGTTCTCGGTCGCCGATTCGAGCACCCGAGCCACGACATCGTCAATGTCCTGGCCGGCAGTCTCGACGAGAGCGACACCGTCTTTGCCGTATGTTCTCCGGAAACCACTAAACAACCGACTACCGACCAGTCCTGACTTTTGAATGGCGCAGAACCTCGTCTCGGCAATTGATGCCGTCCTGCAAGACCAAGAGGCTCCAGGTGAGCCGAATGGGTCCCGATG
>JACLAD010004100.1_pt1 | contig 34552 bp, 30 predicted proteins | sample 8027901 | NCBI WGS metagenome assembly JACLAD01 (sample SAMN15725071, study PRJNA655200) | protist metagenome | isolation source: fluorescence activated cell sorting (FACS) single amplified genomes of... | place: Spain: Blaines Bay Microbial Observatory, Mediterranean Sea | collected 2016-07-05 | reverse complement strand
GAGGTCGGAGTTCCGCGGATCGTCGTTGACGCCGTCGGTCAGCAGCACGACCGCGTTGATGCGGGTCGGATCGTAGACCTCGACGATGTCGGCGAAGCTGTCGCGGGTCACGGTGTACAGGGGCGTGCCGGCGACCGGGAACAGTCCTGCGAGGGCCTGCTGCAACGCCTGTTCGTTCTGGCGGACCGGTCCGAGGGGCACGACGTCGAGGTAGTCCAGGGGTTGCCCGTCCGCCGCGATCGCGATGTCGGTGGAGAACGTGCGCAGCCCCACGATGTCGTCGTCGATGAACTGCTCCAACGCCGTTGTCGCCGCCCGGGTGGCCAGGTCGAGCTTGGTCTCGCGGGACCCGTCGTCGGAGGCGAAGTCGGCCATCGAACCCGAGACGTCCAGCACCAGCAGCACCTGCGCAGCCTTGCGGGTCCGGCCCCACTGGTCGATCAGGTCCACGAGGACACCCGGTTCGGGCACTTCCAGCGTGGTGGTCGGCTGGGCCGGGTCGACGCCGTTCTCGGCGACGATCGGGTCAGCGATCGGCACCTCGATGTTGCCCGGACGGAACCCGAACTCCAGCACGCGTTCCTGGTTCTCGGGGCGCTGCACGAAGTCGGTGAAGACCCGAGCCGCAGCGACCTCGTCGGCGTCGACCCACTCGGCGTCCTCCAGCACGAAGAACGGGTTGTCGCTGAACAGCGTCCCCTCCTCCGGATAGATCGCGACCAGCGGGATCCGTGGCGGCACGACCTCCTCGCCGGGTTCGATGACGCCATCGGGGTTGCCCCGGTTGTAGTTGATGAGGCTGACCTCCTCGATGGCCACCGCCGAGGCGTAGGTCAGCGCCGTCCCCCGGACGTCGTTGCGGTACCAGTTGTTGAGGAAGGTCAGGGTGGTGTCGCCGTAGTGCACGACGGCGCTCTCGATCGTGCGCGCGTTCTCGACCACGTCCGTCCGGGAGATGTCCTCACCCGTCAACCCGCGGGTCTTGCCGGCCAGGGCGTAGTACTGGGCGATCAGTGCGGCAAGGCCTGACGTGGAGAAGTTGGGGTTGGTCTTGCCCAGGCGGAACGGCCCCCACTCGGGGTGGCCGAAGGCGGCCCAGCCCTCCGGGTTCTGGCTGAGCTCCAGCAGGTCGTTCCAGCCGATGGGCTCCTCGGGGTACCCCAGCGCCTCGGCCATCGGCTCGGGCATGGCGATGACCAGCGGGGTCAGCATGAACGGCTCGAAGTCGGTCGGGGCGATCGGCGCCTGCCCGGCGTCGATGAGCTGCTGGTTGAGCACGCCGCCCCAGGCCGACCCGGCCGGTGACCAGATGACCGGTCGCGGCCCCTCGAGTTCCTCGTCCCAGCCCTCGGCCAGCAAGGTGGCCGCGCTGCCCGAGGCCTTGCGCAGCGGACGGACGAAGATGCACTGCCCGTCGACCTCCTCGCCGGCGTCGTTGAACTCCCGCGCGAGGTCGTTCATCAGGTCGATCTTCTCGCTCGACACGGCGATGTCCACGGTGACGCAGTCGCCCGGGTCGGTGTCGGTGAACTCGCCCTCGGCGGCGGTGTCGGTTCCGGGGTCGTCACCGTCCCCGCCCGGGATGCAGGCCGCGGCCAGCAGCGACAGCACCAGCAGCGCTGCGGCAAGGTTGGCTCGACGTGACATGGTGTACCCCTTCGCGGATCGCGCCCCTCGACGCATGACTACTGTCCCCATCGTTGCCGAAGGGCGACCAGGACTCCACCCGAGGGGAGGCCGTCGTCATCCCCGAGCGCCGGACCGCCCTCCGAGGACGCCCCGTCCGGCCCCCGCCACCCGGCGTCGCGCAGGCGGTCGCCCGCCTGGTCACCGACCTGGGCCGCATCGGCCGGATCGGTGTCGCCCACGGCGACGGCCACGACCGACAGCGACGCCAGCGGCTCGGGATACAGGATGACCGGCACGTTCTGGGCGGCACGCGCGGTGACGTCCAGGGCCTCGGCCTCCGTGACAACCGCGCTGTCGTTCTGCGACCCGGCGAAGCGGATGATGTTCTCCACGCCGGAGGGGCTGATCGTGCTCTCGCGTTGGACCGCGTCGAGCCAGCCGATGAACCCACCGGTGGAGAAGCCGGTCAGGTTGAAGGGCGCGCCCGCGTCGGTGAAGTAGCCCCCGGCCAGCGCGGCCAGGCCGGTGATGCCCGCGGTGTCGGTGGACGGGTCGGCGAACGCCGGCCGCAGGTCACCGGCGGTCACCAGCGTCGAGGCGCAGGTCCAGGTGGTCCCGCAGGCGGTCACGTCGGCCTCGCGCCCGGCGGCCACGACCAGCACGATGGGCGTGGTGGCCACGGTGGGACGTTCCTCGGACAGGGTTGCGCTGCTGCGACCGGACTCCTCGATCATCTGCACCACGATCGCCGGTGCGACCAGCACGTCGTGGGGCACGTCGGGATCGCTGAAGGCCTCGACCAGGTCCGCGCTGCTCCGGCGCGTCGAGCCGGCTGGGCAGCCGTCACCGAGCACCGCATCGCAGGCCACGTCCAGCCCGGTCACGGGCTCGTCGGCGACCTGATCCTCCTGGGTGGTGCCGCCGGGGCCATCGGTCGGCGCGATGAACTCCGTGCGCACGAACCACGCGCCGCCGATCAGGGCGACCGCGGCCAGGACGGCAAGGACCTGCTTCATCGACGGCGCCCCATCAGGACGTCACGATCCGCTCGGGAAGGTCCTCGGGCGTCAGCGTGGCGAGGTCATCGGCGGACGGATCGTCCATCGCCACCACCCGGGTGGCGTGCAGCTGCACGGATTCCTCGAAGACGTTGCGTGCCAGCCGGCCGTTGCCGAAGCCGCGGTCGCGGGGGACGTCGTCGAGCAGCTCGCCGAGGCGGACCTTGGCCTCATCGTCGAAGCGGTAGTCCGATCCCCCCGAGATCAGCTCGGCGATCCGCACCAGCTCCTCGGTGGTGTAGTCGGGGAAGTGGATCGTCTGCGGGAAGCGCGACCGCAGGCCCGGGTTGGACGACATCAGCTCGGCCATCTCGTCGGTGTAGCCGGCCATGATGACGACGGTGTCGTCGCGGCGGTCCTCCACGAGCTTGACGATGGCGTCCACGGCTTCCCGACCGAAGTCCTTCTCCCCACCCCGCACCAGCGAGTACGCCTCGTCGATCAGCAGGATGCCGCCGCGGGCGGAGTCGAAGACCTTCACGACGTTGGTGGCCGTCTGGCCCACGAACCCGGCGACCAGGCCCGAACGGTCGGTCTCGACCAGGTGCCCCCTCGGCACGACCTCCAGGGTCCGGTAGATCTGGGCGAGCAGCCGGGCCACGGTCGTCTTGCCCGTCCCGGGGTTGCCGGTGAAGACCAGGTGGTGGCTCTGGTCCCCGACCTTCAGGCCCTTCTCGGCCCGCAGCTTCTGCACCTGCAGCAGGTTGGTGACCAGCTTCACCTCCCGTTTCACCGCATCGAGGCCGACCAGCCCGTCGAGCTCCTCCAGCAGCTCCTCCAACGGGCGGACCGGTGGCAGCTCGATCTCGACGGCCACGTCCTCCTCGACCGCCTCGGCCGCCTTGGCACCGGCCGGTGTCCCGGTCGCGGGGTCGGATCCGGTGGCCGCTGACGGGGGGCGGCGGGTGCCACGGGGCAGGCCCGCGGCGCTGATGGAGCCCAGCAGGGTGCGGCGGAAGCGTTCTATGGCCTCGAGCTCGGCATGCTGGGTCACGCTGTCGAGCGCAGCCACGTGGTGGGCCAGCCGGAGCGCATGGACGTAGTAGGTCCACGCGTGGTTGGTGCCCCTGGCCTTGTCGGCCACGATGAGCGTGTCGAACATCAACGAGGCGCCGTCGATGAAGCTGCGCTTGCCGGCGATCAGGCCGGTGGCGCGGATGTCAGCCGGCGTGGCGTGGTGGATGTGGGTGTCCATGAGCCCGCTGAAGGCACCGATGAGCGCCCACAGCTCCTCGTCGGTGTGGGTGCCGTCGGCGTCGACGAACGCGCTGACGATCTCGTAGGCCTCGGCAACCACATCCGCCCGCGGCTCGGCGCTGCCGAGCTCTGTCAGGGCAGGGGTGACCCCATCGACGAAGTCACGGACGGGGACGCGCAGGGAATCACTCACGGGTTCCACAGTCTGCCCCATGGGGGCCCCGCGACGGCGAATCGAGATCAGCGGTCAGATTCTCCTAAAGGTTTCGGACCATCGTGCCGAGGACCCGTCAGGTGGGATGCGGTCCGCCGTTCGCGTTCCCGAACCCCGTACGTCGAGTTGGAGCAGTCATGATGAAGTCCCCCACGAAGTGGAGACTCGCCTTCTACAGGGGCATGGCCCTGGTGGCGGTGGTGGCCGCGGTTGCCGCACCCAGGAAGTGGTACTGAGCACGTGAGCCTGCGGGTCACCCGCAGCGACGGGGCATGGGGGCCCCGACTCCTGCCCGCCATCGTGGCGGGCGTTGTTGCGGCCGGTGTGCTGGCGTGTGTCCATGCCGTGGCCGTGGGGTCCAGCGAGGGCTGGGTGCCCAACGCGCCCTGGCTTGCCGGCGTGCTCTTCGCGAGCATGGTGATCGCCGAGGTCCGTCCCCTGCAGACCATTCGTGCCGGCGACGACAGCATCATCACGGTCTCGCTGGCCTACTCCTGCGCGCTCGCCTTCGTGCTGCCCGGATTCGGCGCAACGTTGGCCGTGGCCGCTGGGACCCTGTTCGCCGACGTGGTCAACCGGACCGCACCCCAGAAAGCGGCCTTCAACACCGCGATGATGGCGCTCTCCTTGCACCTCGGCACCAGCGTGCTGCGTGCTGGCGGCGCGCAGGACCTGACGGCGGCGGACCCACGGGACCCGATGCTGCTCGTGACGCTGCTGACGGCGTTCGTGGTGATCTACTCCGCGGCCACGATCCTGGTGGCGTTGGTCCTGTCAGCGGTGGAGGAGGACTCACCGATCGCGGTGCTGCGCCGGGACTTCTTCTCCACGCTGCCCAGTGACGGGATGCTGCTTCCCCTCGGCCCAGTGCTGGTCGTCGTCGGCACCCACGACCCAGTCCTGCTGCCGTTGGCCATGGTCCTCACCGCCGTCGTGCACACCTCGACGAGGATCTCCACCGAACGCGAACGGGACGCGACCGAGGACTCGCTGACCGGCCTGCTGAACCGTCGGGCGCTCGAGCAGGAGGCCGAAGCGGGTCTGGACCGGGCCGCACGCTCGGGCCGCCGCGTCGTCGTCCTCCTGATGGACCTCAACAGGTTCAAGGTCATCAACGACACATGGGGCCACCACGCAGGCGACGAGGTCATCGTCGAGATCGCGCGTCGACTGCGGGACCGAATGCCGACCGCTGCCCTGGTCGCACGCCTCGGCGGCGACGAGTTCGCGGTCGTCCTCGTCGATGCCTCCTCCGAGGCCGCCGTCGAGATGGCCGAGGTTGCGTCGGAGGTCTTCGTCGACCCGGTCGAGGTCGACGCCACCGATGGCGTGGCGCTGGAGGTGACCGGTGCCATCGGTGTGGCCACCAGTGGACCGGGGTGGTCGCGCTTCGGGGAGCTGACACGCGCCGCCGACGCCGCCATGTACGCCGGCAAGCGCCGTGGACTGCCCTACCTGCTCGCCGACCCCGACAGCAGCGACGGTCACCACATCCAGGCGCTGGAACGGGCCATCGACAGCGACGAGATGCACATGGACTACCAGCCGCTCGTCGACGCCCGCACCGAAGCGGTCATGGGCTTCGAGACGCTGGCGAGGTGGAACCACCCGCAGCACGGGCCGATCCCGCCGTGGGAGTTCGTGCGCGACCTCGAGGCCACCGGTGTCCTCATCGGACGGTTCACCGAGCGGGTCCTGCGCGATGCGATCACCATGGTCCGGCGCCTGCACGACAGCGGGCACCCGGTCTCGATCAGCGTCAACGTGTCCCCCTTGAACCTTGCCGATCCGGACTTCGTCGACACGGTCCTCGGCACGCTGGATCATCACGCCATCGAGAGCCGTTGGCTGGTGCTGGAGATCACCGAGACCGCGCTGATGTCGAACCTGCCGGCCTGCCGTCGGGCGCTGCGCCGTCTGGTCGACAGCGGGGTGGGGGTCTCGCTGGACGACTTCGGTTCGGGCCACTCCTCGTTGGCGATGATCAAGGACATCCCGTTGACCGAGCTCAAGATCGACCGGTCCTTCGTCGCCAACACCGACGACGAGCGTGGGGTGGCACTGCTGCGAACGCTCGTCGACCTCGCGCGCATCCACGGGCTCAGGTCGATCGCGGAGGGCGTGGAGGACCGGGCGACCCTGCACGCGCTGGCGGAGATCGGTTTCGACCAGGTGCAGGGCTACGGCATCGGCCGCCCGCTCGGCGCCGACGAGACCCTCGCATGGATGTCCGGACGGGCATCGTTGGATCCCAGCGGCCTGCACGGCATGGACCGCATCGTCCTCGAGCAGTGATCGTCATCGGGCCGTGATCGTCCTCGTCGGTGCGGCCGTCGTCGTGCTCATGTGGGGGCTGTGGCGACGCGACCCCCAGGCGTTGGCCCGGGTCCCCCTGCGCGCGTCATGGGTCCCGCTCGTCGTCGTCGCCGTGCAGGCCGTCGCCCTGGAGGTCATCGAGGGACGGTACGGCGTCGCCCTCGCCATCCACACCGCCACCTACGTCGCAGCCCTCCTGTGGCTGTGGTCCAACCGCGAGGTCAGGGGCCTGTGGCTGATCGGCCTCGGGGCGTTGCTCAACGCGACGGCGGTTGCCGTCAACGGTGGCGTCATGCCGGCGGCGAGCAGCGCCCTGGACCGCGCTGGGCTCCGAGCAGAGGGGGGCTTCGTCAACAGCGCCCGTTCCGACTCCGCGGTCGGGTTCCTCGGCGACGTCTTCGCCGTGCCCGCAGGCATGCCGCTGGCCAACGTCTTCTCCATCGGGGACGTCCTGCTGGTCGTCGGCCTGGCCCTGCTGCTGTGGCAGCTGCCCCGCTCGGGCGGACCAGCAGCCGCACCGTACCCGACAGCGGACCCGCTGCAGGACGCCTGACCACGAGGTTGACTGGCCGCATGCAGCCCCCCTCCGAGACCGCTGGCACGACCCCCACACGCACGACACCGACGGACACGATCACGTGGGTCGACGGCACGATCGAGCTGGTGGACCAGACCGTCCTCCCCCAGCAGGAGGTCGTCCTGCGGATCGCCGCCGTGCCCGAGCTGGTGGCGGCGATCCGCCGTCTGTCGGTGCGCGGCGCCCCGGCGCTCGGAGTCGCCGGCGCCTACGGCGTGGCCCTGGCGCTGGCGACCGTCGCCCCCGAAGCGCTCGACGAGGCCATCGAGGCCATCCGAACCGCCAGGCCCACCGCGGTCAACCTCGCCCGCATGACCGACCGAGTGGCCGCGCGCGTGCCCGACGGCTTCGCGGCCGTCCTGGCCGAGGCCCACGCCGTCCGTGAGGAGGAGATCGCCGCCAGCATCGACATGGGGACCCGCGGCGCCGACCTGGTCGAGGCGCTGCTCGGCGGTCGTGATGTCCGCGCGATGACGATCTGCAACACCGGCGGCCTCGCGGCCGTTCGCCGAGGGACGGCCCTGGCGGTCGTGCAGACCCTGCACGAGCGTGGCCGGCTGGCTGACTGCCTCGCCCTGGAGACCCGTCCCCTGCTGCAGGGCGCCCGCCTGACCGCGTGGGAGCTCGGTCAGATGGGCGCACCCCATCACCTGGTGGTCGACAGCGCGGCACCGTTCCTGCTGTCCCGTGGGGCGGCGGACGTCGTGCTCGCGGGAGCCGACCGGATCGCCGCCAACGGCGACACGGCGAACAAGGTCGGCACCTTCTCCCTTGCCCTCGCGGCACAGCATGCCGGCGTGCCGCTGGTCGTCGTGGCACCGGAGTCGACCATCGACCACGCCACACCCGATGGCGCGGCGATCCCCATCGAGGACCGCGGACCGGCCGAAGTCGGTGGATTCGGCAGCAGCCGCACGGCACCGCCCGACACACCGGCGCTGAACCCCGCCTTCGACGTCACCCCCGCGGCCCTGATCCACGCGATCGTGACCGACAAGCGAGTGGTCATGACCTCGCGCGGCCAGACTCCCTGATGGGGGCGCAGGGGCTCTAGGGGCGCCCTCCGGGCCGGTCCGAGGGGGACAGTCCCACCGGTGCCGGGTCCAGCACGACCACCCGTGGCCGGTTGGTCAGCCACTCCCCCACGGCCAGCGCGGGCATCGGACGGGCCAGGTGGAACCCCTGGAGCACGTCACAGCCGAGCTCGAGCAGGCGGTCGGCAATCGCCGAGGTCTCCGCGCCCTCGGCGACCGTGGACAGGCCCATCTGGCTGGCCAGGGCGACGACGGTCCGGACGATGATCTCGTCGTCGGTGTCGTCGAGGATGGCGCCCACGAACCGGCGGTCGATCTTCAGCTCGTCCAGCGGCAGGTCCCTGAGGCTGGACAGTGAGGAGAAGCCCGTGCCGAAGTCGTCGACGGAGACCCTGACGCCCAGCGCGCGCAGCTCGGCCAGCACACGCGCGGCGCGTCCAGGTTCGCGAAGGACGCTGTTCTCGGTGATCTCGAGGGTGATCGCGGACGGCGGCAGCTGTGCCAGGCGGGCCGCGTCGGCCAGCACCACGGGGAAGCGCAGGTCGTGCAGCACGCGCGCCGAGACGTTGATGGCGACACCCACGTCGTGTCCGTCGCGAATCCACCCGGCACAGTCACGCAGGGCCTCGTCGATCACCCGAGCGGTCAGCGGACCGATCAGGTCGGTCTGCTCCGCCATCGGCACGAAGTCGCTCGGACCGATCCGTCCCAGGGTGGGGTGCTCCCACCTGACGAGCGCCTCGAGGCGGTCGGTCATGCCTCGCCTGACGTCGGTGATGGGCTGGTAGTGGACGGTGAGCTCGCCCGCTTCGATGGCCGAGCCCAGCTGGGACACCAACGACAACCTGCCGGGTGCGTCGTCGCGATCCACGTCGTTTCCGAAGACGCGTACCCCGGTGCCTGCGGCCTTGGCTGAGTACATCGCCACATCGGCTCGCCGCATCAGCTTCGACGCCGGCGGCGGCAACTGCCCAGGATCGGTCATCGCGATGCCCACGCTGCCCGAGATCGTCAACGGGAAGCCGTTGGACCCAACGGGCCTGCCGAGGGCGTCGTGAACCAGCTGGCCCAGCGCGAGGATGCCCTCCGGATCCGGCGACGACGCCATCAGCGCGAACTCGTCACCGCCGAGGCGCGCCACCATCGCCTGCGGACCGGTCTCGTCACGCAGCCTCGTGCCGAGCTCGATGAGGACCGCGTCACCCACGTCGTGGCCGAGGTTGTCGTTGATCTCCTTGAAGTCGTCGAGATCCACGATCATCACGCCGAGCACCCCGGTGGAGTGGGCACCCCGGCTGGCCACCGCCTCGCGGAGTCGCTCCAGGAAGAGCCGACGGTTGGGCAGGCCGGTGAGGGGGTCGTGGGTCGCCTCGTGCTGGCGGGCGGCCGCGATCTCGCCCGACCGGATGACGAGGGACCAGGTCACCAGCAAGGGGACGAGCAACGCCGGCGATGCGCGACCCAGCACCGCCAGCACCGGGCCGAGGGTCAGCAGGAGCCCGTCGGTGGAGAACCCCACCAGCGCGTCCCGACGCAGGATCCGGCGGAGCGTCGTCCCGTCGCCGAGGGCCTTGGCACCGGCGAGCAGCAGGGCGGCACAGACGTGGATGACCAGCAGCCCCGCCATCGCCGAGAGGGCCCACGACGACGTCAGCGGGGCACCGTCGGCCAGCGTTGCTCGGTGGCCGAGCAGCTCGAGGACCCCGAGCCCGGCGGCGACCGCAGTCGCCCGCATCCCTGCGTGGAACACCATTCGCACGGGGGAACGACGACGAACGACGTCGGCCACGAGACTCGTGGCCATCGTCGCTGCGACCACCAGCGTGCCCTCGGTCGTGAAGAGCAACGCGGCCACGAAGGCCCAGGACGGGGCGATGAAGGTCGTGCCGTCGCGACGCAACCAGCGGACGGGCCTGATCTCGCCGACAACGACGAGGACGGTGAAGAGGACCGCGAGCCAGGGGTGATCCCCGAGCCCGGAGGACCCATCGACCAGCACGCTCCGGGCCGACAGGACCGCGCCGGTGAGCGCCACGAGGGTGACGAGTGTCCGGTACTGCCACCGCCACCGTGGCACCGCAGCGTGACCGCTCAGCACGTTGTCGAGAACTCCAGGGTCGAGGTCATCACCCGACGGCGGCTGGTGGCCACTGCGCAACCATCACCGCGTCGCGAAATGCATGCTAGGGGCCTGTTGCCCTGACGGATCGGAGGCTGCACACACATCGTGCAGCTCCACTGGAGCGGATTCTGGAACGGTCACCGATCGTGTTCGGGGATGGACGGTCGGACCGGACGTCCTGCAGCGCCGACGTTTGGACCGAGCCGCGGCTCGTGAGACGGTTCGGGTCGTGGACCTCGACAGACACCTCGCGACCCTGCCACCGCCGACGATCGTCTACACCGACCTCGATGGCACGCTGCTCGGGGCGAACGGGTCCATCCTGGCCGACGGGGACGGCCGACCCACACTCGACGGGGTCGATGCGCTGGTCCGGGCGCGACGGAACGGGCTCCTGGTGGTGGCTGTGTCGGGCCGGCGGGTCGCCGACCTGCGCAACGACGCCCGGTTGCTCGGACTCGACGGTGCCATCGCCGAGGCCGGCACCGTCCGCTTGGTCGATGGTGCGGCGCGAGTGTCGTGGGGTGAGTGCCCATCCGACATCGCGAGCAGCCCCAGGGCAGCGCTGGTCGAGGTCGGAGCGCTGGCGCTCGTGCTGGACAGCTTCCCGGGACGGATACGGGTGTACAGCCCCTGGGACGACGGTCGCCTCGGAGGTGTCCTCCTGCATGGCCTGGTCGACACCGAGGACGCCAACGCCCGTCTGGCCGCCGCCGGCATGGGCTGGGCGCGTTTGCTCGACAACGGCGCAACCGGCGGGTGGCCCGACCTGGACGGGGTCCGGGCGTACCACCTGATCCCGCGAGGGGTGGGCAAGGCCGCCGGCGTTGCGGCCGACCTCGCCGATCGAGGCATCGACCCGCGTGGAGCGGTCGCCGTCGGTGATTCCGAGGAGGACCTGTCGATCGCCGAGGTGGTCGGCACCTACGTCACCGTCGCCAACGGCCATGGTCGGGTCGGGGGCAACCGCTTCGTGGTCGAGGGGTCACACGGCGCCGGCGTGGCCCTGACGATCGATGCCGCGCTGGCCGCTCGGACCCGTCAGGCCTGACCGGCCGCGTGGTGCGCTGCGACGAGGTCAGCCCGTGACACGCGCAGGGGGTGGGGCGAATCGTCGGGGGCACGGTCCTCCGCACGGTCCCGTGCCCGACGACGCTTGTGTCGGTACATGTCGGTGTCGGCGCGATCGAGGATGTCGTCGACGCTGTCGCCGCGGCGGATGACCGTCCAGCCGATCGAGCAGCTCATCACCACGTCCCGGCCGTTGTCGAGCCTGATGGGCCGGGTCATCGCGTGCCTGCACTCCTCGGCCACGGACTCGGGGTCGCGATCGCCGCACGTGTCGTGCAGGACGATCGCGAACTCGTCGCCCGACAGCCGGCCGACCACGTGGGCAGGTCCCGTGGCCTCGTCGAGTCGACGAGCGACCTCCCGCAGGACCAGGTCCCCCGCGGCATGGCCGTGGGTGTCGTTGACCACCTTGAAGCGGTCGACGTCGATGTAGAGCAACGCCCCGCACCGGTCGGTCCGCCCCACCAGGAGTCGGCCGACGAGGTCGACCAGTCCGACACGGCTGACCGCTCCCGTGAGCTCGTCGGTGTGCAACCGCTTCACGAGGATGTCGCGGTACTGGTCGCGCTGGACGACGAGGTGCTGGAACCGAGCCACGAACAGGAGGGTCAGGAGCGCCCCCAGCACCCAGTCCGACGCGATCGTCACGACGCCACCGCTCCAGCGGACCGCGGCCGCGAACGGGAAGAGCAACATGCACGACCCCAGCGCAGCCACCTGCCACGTCGCCGACCCGGACGACGTCGACGGCCGGGGAGTCAGGTCGAGGTCGATGTCGGGGTGCGCCACGGCCAGCACGAGCAACATGATCCCGGCCACGGTCAGCACGTCGACCCACATCGGTCGGTGGGTGCCGTGCACCTCCAGCGCGATGGCGAGGTTCGGCGGCAGGGACAGGTGGGCGGCCGCCGCGAACAGGCGCAGCGGCACGGAGGTGGTCTTCACGAGGACTCGCAGCCATATGGCCACACCCACGATGACCAGGATCGTGAACAGGGACTCCGAACCGATCGGCGGGGCGCCGGGACGCCAGACACGCATGGCGGTACTGAGCAGCATGACGAGGCCCGTGCTGACGATCAGGCCGTCGAGCACCACGTCGAGGCCCTCCTTGGGGCGGGCACGCCTGACGAACATGGCCCCGGCGACCAGCAGCAGTACCGACCCGAGGGCGTTCGCCAGGTCAGCAGCGACCACTTGGTCCGGGGCCAGCCAGCGCAGCAGGTTGGTGGTCGCGAACATCGCTGCGCAGAGGGTCAGCCCGTCGAGGAAGCCGATCCGTTGTGCCGGGGAGAAACGTGCCCACACGCAGGTGCCCACCATCAGGACCCAAGCTGCTGCGCGCACCGCCACTCGTTGCTCGGGGCCGACGATCGTCAGGGCGAGGAGCACCACCGTGCACGCGCCCACGACTTCGACGGGTATCCGCTCACGGGAAACAACATCCCTCATTCTCTCCGCCTTCTCCACGGACCCCGACAGGTCCATTTCGGCTGTCATTGTCGGGCCGCGAGGCGTGCAGGGAAATGCCTATCTTGGACTAGCCCTCGGTGGCGCCATCCTCTGGTGCCGACTCGGTGGTGGTCCAGTCGGCCCCGACGACGATGTGGATGTCGAGCTCCGTCGTCAGGTTGCCCGGGTTGTCACCGATCGTGGTGAAGCGGGGGTCTGCCGCAACAAGCGCCGCAGCCTCGGCTTCCTGCCCCGCGGTGGCGAAGATCGTGGTCTCGGCGTAGTCGTTGGCCGCGCGTCCGGACTGCGTCACGTCGTACCCGAGGTCGACGAGGGTCTGCACCACGTCGTCGAACGCCGCCTGGTCGTCGGTGCCGTTGAGGAGCTGCGCGCTGACCCCATCACCGGGCAGCGGTTCGGCGTCGGTCAACGACGGCAGTGGCGTCGGGGTGGAGGTGATCTCGGGCACCGTCGCAGCCGTGGACGGCTCGGCGGGGACCGTGGCGACCACATCGGGCGCGGCTGTGGACTCCAGCGTCATCTCGTCTGCGGGGTCGGGCTGGAAGACCAGCCAGTACACGCCGAACGCGAGCGCAGCAGCAAGCAGCGCGCGGATCAAAGGGGCTGCGATAGAGGTTCCGGGCTCGGCCGGGCCGTCGTCGAATCCGTCCATACCCGCAGACACTACTTCGTGGCAGGGCGCCGGCCGGGACGACCGACCTGTTCGGACAGCCCAGCGTCACCCCTCGACGACCGTTGGTCACGTCGGCGACGAAGTCGGCGGATCAGCAGCGGATCGGCGACCTCAGCCTCGGGACGGTCCAGCAGATCGGCCAGGATGGCGTAGTAGTACGACGGCGTGAAGCCGAAGTGCTCTCGGATGGCTTCCTGCTTGTTGGCGTCCCGCACCGCAGTGTCACGCTCGAACGCCAGGACCGCCCGCTCACGGGAGGTGAGGGGCTTGACTGCTTCGCTGGTCTGGGTGTTCGACATGTGCGCTCCTGTCCGGTGCCGCCCGATCGTAGGCAGGCGGTTCCGTTCCCCGAAGGAACCTCGACAGTGCCGCCCCCGGCCCGACCGCATCCTTGCACGCCCACAACCGTCAGGCGGGCCCGCAGTCACAGGTCCGCTATCCTTTCCGCGCACGCCGGGATAGCTCAGTTGGCAGAGCGTCGCTCTTGTAAAGCGAATGTCGCGAGTTCGATTCTCGCTCCCGGCTCTCTCGCTGCCGGCGCTACTGCTCGACTCGGTGGCCGAGGGCCAGCAGGTGGTCGGCGACGACGTCGGGGCGCTGCAGGTGCACGTCGTGGGCGCCGTCCAGCCAGATGGCCCGGCCGTCCGGGAGGCGTCGCAGCGCCTCGTCGACGCCGGCAGCCTTCCGCGCTGCCCACTCCCCTTCACCGCCGTTGACGGGCAGCAGCAGCGCCGGCACGTTCACCTCGGCCATGCGGGCGAAGGGGTCGGTGGCCCACATCGCGCGCACGATGGCTTCGTGGGCGTCCAGCGACAGGCGCGGCTCGACGCGGCCATCGGCGTGCTGGTGCAGGTTGGCCATCTGTGCGTCGAGGGCGCCCGGGGGCCACCCCTCCACCGAACGCGCGATGAGCTGTCGCACCTCCCCAGGGGCTCGGTCGGCCAGCGCCGGCGGGCGAAGCGCTGCCCACGCCTCCTCCGGGGTCGGGTGGGCCTCACCGAGGGCGATGAACCCCCCGTCCACTGCGGCCACCCCGGAGAACGCGTCGGTGTGCCGAGCGGCCGTTTCCAGGACGACGTTGCCGCCCCACGACTGCCCGACCAGCACCGGCTGCTCGAGCTCGAGGACACCGCACAGCGCAGCCAGGTCAGCGGCCACGGCGTCGTAGGACATGTCCCCATCGGCTGACTCCGACCTGCCGTGACCGCGCTGGTCGACGGCAACGACGCGGTGGCCCGCTGCGGCGAGGGCCGCCGAGACCCCGTCCCACAAGCGGGCGTTGGACGACAGGCCGTGGACCAGCAGGAACGGACGCCCCTCTCCTGCGCGTTGTCGCACGGACAGCTCGTGGCCGGCGGGCAGCCGGACGTGGTGCTCGAGGATCGGAGGCGGTGTGGGAATGGTGCGCACTGCCCGCTGAGTATCGCCGCCGATCGGTCCGGTCGCCGGTCGGGGCGGTCCACCTACAGTGGGAAACATGCCCAAGCAGTTGCTGCGCCCCGGTTGGGTGCTGACCCATCTCGTGGTGATCGCGATCGCCGTGTCGTTCGTCAGCCTCGGCATGTGGCAGGTGCGCCGCCACTACGAACAGGCTGAGGAGAACACGCGCGTCGAGGCCCAGCTGGCGAGCGAGCCCGCGCCGGTCGGTGACGCACTCGGGTCGCCCGACATCGACCTCCTGCCCGTGTCGGCCACCGGCACGTTCGATGCCGACGAGCAGCTGCAGCTGGCGCCTCGGTCGCGCAACGAACGTCCGGGGTTCGAGGTCCTGACGCCCCTTCGCCTCGACGACGGCCGGGCCCTGCTCGTCAACCGCGGCTGGATGCCGCTGGACAGCGAGCTACCGGCACCTCCGACGGGCGAGGTCACGGTGGTCGGACGCCTCCGCACCCCGTTCGACACCCGACAGGTACTGACCGACGACGCAGGCACCATCACGCTGGTCAGCAGCGTCGACACGGCGGTGCTGTCGGCGCAGGTGGACGGCCTGATCACCGAGGGCTGGCTGGAGACCGTCGACGAGGAGGCCCGGGAGCAAGGTGTGCTGCCCCGACCCGCCGAGCCGCCCGTGCTCGAGGCGGGCCCCCACCTGAACTATGCCGCCCAGTGGTTCGCCTTCACGATCATCGGCCTGGTCGGCTATCCGCTGCTGCTTCGTCGCCGCCTCTCCGATGACCGGCAGCCGTCCCCCGAGCAGCAGGTGGAGTCCAGCCGGACCGACCGCGAGCTGCAGAACAAGTAGCCTCCGCACCTGCCGTGAACACCTTCATCCGACTGATCGCCCTCAACACCGCCAGGCTGGTGTTCGTGGGCGCGCTCCTGCTTGCCCTGTATGCCGGGCTGACCTGGGCGCTGTCGCCCGAGGAACGTCCCGACGCCGCCAGCATCGCCGCCGCACAGGCGGAGCTGGATGCCAGCGAGTCCGAGCTGGCCGAACCGTCCGAGACGCCCACGCCGGTCGAGACCGCTGCCGCCCCGCTGGAACCCACCGAGGTGCCGACGACAGAGTCACCCGAACAGCTGATCGCGGCGGCCAAGCCCCCCGGGGAGACGACGGTCCAGGTGCTGGACGCGGGTGGCGGCGGCGCACGGGTCGACCAGGCGGAGGCGGTGCTGGAGCAGCTGGGCTACAACGTGGTTGCGCGGAGCCCCTCCTCTCGCGACGTCGTGGAGACGACGGTGTACTACACGGCCGACAACATCGCCGAGGCCGAGGGCCTTCGCGCCCGCGAGCCCCGGTTCAGGGTCGTGGAGGCCAACCGGGGGCTCAGCGAAGGCGTCGACATCCACGTGCTGGTCGGCACCGAGTTCTGACAGCCGACGTCGGGTACCCGGCGTCGAACGGCAGCGTCAGCGATCGACGAGGCGGGCCCGCAGCGCGCGCTGCGTGGCGTCCCGTCCCTCCGACACGCTGCGCTTGGCGATGCCCGGCAGGTCGGCTTCGACCGCCCTGTCCGCGGCAGCAACGACGTCCTCGCTGATCATCGGGTGGGGGTAGATCGCCTCGGTCATCGTCAGGCCCTCCTCACCGGAGACCTCGTGCCACAGCGACGGCAGCGCCTCGACCCAGGCCTTGCCTGCGTAGTCGGCCAGCACATCGGCCTGCTCGACCTGCCAGAAGCCACGCAGCACCGCCCGACGCGTGTGCATGGCCGAGCTGGTGTCCATCGCCCGCCGCCACGCCTCCGCCTTTGCCTCGGGTGTGGGTCGTGCGGCCAGCGCCGTCTCGGCCCCACGGCGGCCGACATCGGTGGGGTCCCGCTCCAGCTCGCGTTCGATGGCGCTGGCATCTGCCTCCCCCATGGCCGCCAGGTGGCCGAGGGCGAACCATCGCAGGTCGGTGTCGATGGTGAGCCCATCGATGGTGCCTGACCCGTCCAGCAGCCCGGTCACGAAGTCGGCGTCGGTCCGCGAGCTGATGACCGCCCTGGCCCAGATGAGCTGGCGGTCGCTGCCGGGTTCGGCCCGGTCGAGGCCCGCTCGGCTGACCGCCGCGATGCGCTCGCGGAGCGCGACGCGGTTGTCGGGGTCGCCGTAGCGATCCGCGCAGGCGAACGCCTGGCGGAGCAGGGTCTGCAGGACGCTGACGTCGGCCTCGACCGGGCCGTGCTCGCAGACGAGGTCGGCGAACCGGCGGGCCGCCAGCTCCGCGTCGCGGGTGGCGTCCCACAACGACCCCCAGCACACCGCACGGGCCACCCCGTCGGGCATGGTCCCGAGGGACCGTTCGAGGGTCTCCACCGAGCGGCTGTCGAGGCGGACCTTGGCGTAGGCCAGGTCCTCGTCGTTGAGCAGGAGGAGATCGGGCCGAGGTCGTCCCGCGAGGGCCTCGATCGTGGTCGTGGCCCCGTCGATGTCGACCTCGACGGCGTCGACCCGCACGAGCACGCCGTCCACCGTGTCGTAGAGGCCGATGCCGAGGCGGTGGGGACGCAGCGTCGGGTGTGCCGAGGGGGCGACCTGCGCCACCTCGACGGTGGTCAGCACGTCCTCGTCGTCGGTCTCGATCCGGGGCGACAGCGTGGCCACCCCGGCGGTCTCGAGCCACGACTTCGACCACGAGGTCAGGGCGCGGCCCGACGGCCCCTCCAGGGCGTCGAGGAAGTCCGCCAGCTCGGCGTTGCCCCATGCGTGCCGCCGGAAGTGGTCTCGGAGGCCCTCGACGAAGGCATCCTCCCCGACCCATGCGTGCAGCTGCTTGAGGACGCTGGCGCCCTTGGCGTAGGTGATGCCGTCGAAGTTGGCCATCACCGACTCGGTGTCGAGGATGTCGGCGACGATCGGGTGCGTGCTGGGCAGCTGGTCCTGCTGGTAGGCCCATGCCTTGACCGAATGGGCGAAGTCCGACCACGAGTCGTCCCCGAAGCGGGTGGCCTCGGCCACGGCCTTGTGGGCCATGAACGTGGCGAAGGACTCGTTGAGCCACAGGTCGTCCCACCAGCGCATGGTGACGAGGTCACCGAACCACATGTGGGCCATCTCGTGGAGGATGGTGTTGGCACGCGACAGCCGGGCCGCTTGGGTGACCCTCGAACGGAAGACGTAGCGTTCGCTGAACGTCACGCAACCGGGGTTCTCCATCGCACCGAAGTTGAACTCGGGCACGAAGAGCTGGTCGTACTTGCCGAACGGGTAGGACATGTCGAACTGCTCGGCGAACCAGTCGAGGCCCTGACCGGTCAGCTCGATGATCTCGTCGGGGTCGAGGTGCTCGGCCATGGACTTCCGGCAGTAGATCCCGAGCTCGACATCGCCGTGGCGGGCGTCCACGCGGTGGTAGGGACCGGCCACGAGCGCGGAGATGTAGGTGGAGATCGGCTTGGTCGGCTCGAAGGTCCAGCGGCCGGACTGGCCCTCCTCGGGCCGGGAGGCCACCCGGGCGTTGGACACGACCTGCCACCCGGCCGGTGCCGTGGCCGACATGGTGATGGGCGCCTTGAGATCCGGCTGGTCGAAGCAGGCGTAGACGCGGTGGGCGTCCTGAGGCTCGAACTGGGTGTAGAGGAACACCTCTTGGTCCACGGGGTCCACGAAGCGGTGCATCCCCACACCGGATCGGCTGTAGACGCACTGCGCGGACACCTCGACCACGTTGTGCTCGTCGAGGCCCGCCAGCCGGATGCGCCCGTCGGCGTAGGCGTCCTCGACCTCGGCACCGTTCACGACCACGGAGTCCACCCGGCGCGCAGCCAGGTCGAGGAAGGTCTCGGCGGACGGGTCGAGGGTGTCGAAGGTGATGCGGACAGTGGAGGTGAAGGTCTCGTCCTCGGTCCCGGTGAGGTCCAGGTCGATCTCGTAGGCCACGTTCCGGATCAGGGCCGCGCGGGCGGCGGCTTCGTCCCTGGTCAGGTTGGATGCGTTCAAGGCGTGTCTTCGGTCGGCGGGCTGTGGGATTGGCTCTGCAGGCTACCCCTCTGCGCAGCAGCGCCAACCGGCCGAGCGTCGTGGTCAGCGGCGGCGCGTGCGAGCGATCGTCCGTTCGCGGCTGGCACGTGCCGCGCAGGTGGTCAGCAGCGCCATGGCAGCGTCGAGCCGACCGAGGACGTCGTTGCCGAGTGCGGACACGAAGGCCCGGTCCCCAGCGGACTCCAGCGCGGCCATGGCGCTCATCAGCTGGATCGTGGCGGGTTGTTCCCCCGGCCGCGCGGCCAGCACCAGCTGGGTGTTGTCGATGGTGTCGATGGCGTCCCGCAGGACGGTGAGCGTCTCGACGATGTCGGCTGCGGCGACGGCGGCAGCGATGACGGCCCCGTCGATCAGCGCGACGGCCTCGGCACACCCACGGATCTGATCCCAGCGCGCCAGCAGGCCGTCGAGCTCGCTCCACAGGTCGTCGTAGGCAACCTCGCGGGTCAGCTGGTGACCGAGGGCCACTGCCTCCCAGACGGTGTCCACCAACGCGTGCTGCACGCTGGAGCGGGGCGCGGTGTCGGCTGCGACACACCCCAGCTCGATGGCGCGGGCGATGCGCTCGAGCCGATCGGTGATCGTGGTGTGGTCCAGGTGCGTCACGTCTTCCGACGCTACCGCGGTCCGCCACCCTCAGCGACCGACGACTACTGCTGGTTCAGGTCCATGCACTCAGTGTCATGCACGTGAAAGCCGACGCCATGCGGCTAGACCAGGACCTTGCGCTCCTCGAGGTAGCCCTCCAGCTTGCGCTTGATGCGCTGGATGGCGTTGTCGATGGACTTGACCTGGCGCTCGAGGCCCTCTGCGATCTCCGCGTAGGTCTCCCCGTCGAGGTAGCGCTGCAGCACCTCGGCCTCGAGGTCGGACAGGATCTGTCCGAAGTAGCTGCGGATGGAGGCCATCTCGCCGCGCTGCACGATGCTGTCGGCTGGGTCCTCGCCCCCGTCGAACTGCTCACCGAGCTCGGTGTCGGAGTCCTCGTCGCTGACCTTCGCGTGCAGGGACACGTAGGAGTTCAGCGGGGCGTGCTTCTGGCGGGTCGCGGTCTTGATGGCCGTGATGATCTGCCTGACGACGCAGAGCTCGGCGAAACCGCGGAAGGACGCCTCGTGGGACGGGTCGTAGTCACGGATGGCCTTGTACAGGCCCACCATGCCCTCCTGGACCACATCTTCCCGATCCGCCCCGACGAGGAAGTAGGAGCGGGCCTTCATGCGCACGAACCCGCGGTAGCGGTCGAGAAGCTCGTCGAGCGCCTGCGAGTCCCCGTTCCAGGTCCTGGACACGAGCTCCTCGTCGCTGGCTGCAGCACCTCCGAACGGGGTCGGCGAACCCATGCTGGTCCTCTGGCTGGGTACTGCTGTCGGCGGCAAGTTGCCCTCCATGAGCGGCGGCTGGTACTGCGGCGGTTCTCAGCAACTGCAAACCCCCGTTGGCAGCGCGTTGCCGAGAGTTTACGTAGTCACGACTAGTCACTGGCAAAATACCGTAAGAGTCACGAGCCGTCCATGACAGCGTTGGGATCCATCACGAGGGCATCGCGCGCCAACCGCTCGTCGGCGTGAACGAACGCACACCCACTGCAACAACCGACTACTTGCCGTGATGACGGCGCGACCACTCGAAGGCGGTGACCGCCGTTGCCGTCGCGGCGTTCAGCGAGTCCAGCCGCCCGGCCATGGGGATGGAGACCAGGGCATCCACGCGCTCGGCGACCAAGCGGGACAGGCCCGCACCCTCCTCACCGATGACGAGCGCCACGCGTTCGTCCAGCAGCGGTTCGTCCCACACCGTCCGAGGCGCCTCTCCGGCGAGCCCCAGGGACCACAGGCCGTGGTCGCGCAGCTCCTCGACCGCACGGGTGATGTTGGTCGCGACGACGACGGGCACCCATGACAGCGCGCCAGCGGCGGCCTTCTCGGCCGCCGGGGACGGCGACGCCGCGCGCTTGGAGCGGATCAAGATGCCCCCGGCACCCGCCTGCTCGGCCACGCGTGCGATGGCACCGAGGTTGCGCGGATCGGTCACCCCGTCGAGGACGAGGACGAGGTCTGCGGTGGCCAAGCGGTCCATGGACGCGTAGGCGAAGGGACCTGCAAGGGCAACGACCCCCTGGTGGCGAACCTCTCCCGTCAGCGCATCGAGCTCGTCCCTGCTCGCGGTCCGCAGCGTCACCCCGGCATCGGCTGCGGCCTGCGCGAGGTCCGCGAGCGCGTCGACCTGCCGTGTGTCGATGATGACCGCCTCGAGGTCTCGACCTGCCCGGATCGCCTCGCGGACCGGTTGTCGCCCGGGGATCACGTAGCGGTCGGAACGTCCCGGTCCACCACCGCCTTCCCGGGATCGGCTGGGGTCGGGGCGCGCTGGTCGACGGTTGCGTGGGCTCACGTCTCCACCGTACGACCCGGATCGGGCTGGCGTGTGCGCGTCGGCACGCAGCGTGACGTGCGACCGAAGGCGGGGAAGGCCGGTATCCTCGGTCGTTGACCGCGGGGACGGCGAAGACAGGCGGCTACGGCACGTGTTGGTCCATGACAGAAAGTGTTCAAGGGTGGGTCGGTCGTGACCGATGAGAGGGTGATGGACTACACCCCGCCTCGTCAGAACGTCCTGTCACGCATACGGCAGGAGCAGGTCATCCGGCGCGTCGAGCGCCAGGCGTTCGGGTTCTCCACCACGAACTTCCACCGCAACCAGCGGCTGCACCGCCTTGCGTTCGCGTTGCTCTCCGGCCTGGCCGTCCTCGGCCTGCTCGCGTTGGTCGTCCTCTAGCCGGGAGCACGACCAGGCAGGCGTTCCACGAGGACGACGGCCGTACAGGCGATCCCTTCGCCTCGCCCGACCAGGCCCAGGCGGTCGGTCGTCGTTGCCTTGACCGACACCGCATCGAGCGGCATCCCCAGGGCCTCGGCCGTCGCGCGCCGCATGGACGGGATGTGTGCGGCGAGGCGCGGCTGCTGGGCCAGGACGGTGGCGTCGACGTTGACCGTCCGCCAGCCCTCCGCAGCCAGTCGCTCCCGCGCGCGGGCGACGAAGGTTGCGCTGTCGGCCCCCTTCGTCTCGGGTTCGTCCACGCCCACCAACCCCCCGATGTCACCCATGGCGACCGCACCGAGCAGCGCATCGACGACGGCGTGCAGGACCACGTCGGCGTCGCTGTGACCGGCCAGGCCCGTGGCCCCGGGGATGACCACGCCGCCCAGCACGAGCGGACGGTCGTCGGTGGCGAACGCGTGGACGTCCACGCCCTGGCCGATGCGGATGGTCACTCGGGCTCCTCGGGTTCGCCGGCGGCCAGGAAGGCCTCGGCAAGCAGCAGGTCGTCTGGATAGGTCACCTTCAGGTAGCGGGCGCGACCGGGGACCAGCACGACCGTGCCACCGCCCGCCTCGACGAGCGCGAGGTCGTCGGTGGCGTCGTCGCCTCGGGCGTGGGCGGCACGCAGCACGTCGGCGCGGAACACCTGCGGGGTCTGCACGGCTCGCAGGGCCGAGCGGTCCACGGTGCGGGTCACCACCTCACCGTCGGCCACTTCCTTGAGGGTGTCGGTGACCGGCAGGGCCGGGGCCGATGCGTCGGCACCACCCACCACGGCGGCGACGGCCCGCCGCAGGGCCGCGGCATCCACCAGGGGGCGGGCAGCGTCGTGGACCGCGATCACGTCCACCGTCCCCAACGCGCTGATGCCAGCAGCCACCGAACCGGTCCGGGTGAGCCCGCCGGGAACGATCCGTGCAGTGGTTCCCGACCGCTCGACCTGGACCCCGGTCTCCGCCATGTGCTCGGGGGGGTCCCACGACGACGACCTCGTGGGCAGCCGGCGCGAGGCGGTCGAGGGCATGGGCAAGCAGGCTGCGGCCGCCGAGGCGCACGAACGCCTTGGGGTGGTCGTGGCCGAGCCGTGTGCCCGAACCTGCGGCCACGATCACGAGCCCGACGCGGATGGCCGGGCCCGCCGTCACCCGGCGTCGCCCCGCAGAAGCCGTGGCCGCGGCGTGGGATCGTCGGGCTCGAGCAACGACGCGAAGAGCATCCGGCCGCGAGAGGTCGACACGATGCTGGTCACCTCCACCGACAGGGTCTCACCGATGCGGTCGGCCGTCTGCTCGACGACCACCATGGTGCCGTCGGGCAGGTAGCCGACACCCTGCCCCTCTTCTCGGCCGCGCTTCGCCACGGTGAGCGGCAGCACCTGTCCGGGCAGCACCGGCGGGCGGAGGCTCTCGGCAAGGCTGTGGAGGTTCCGCACCGGGATGCCCTGGACCTCTGCGACGCGCGCGAGGTTGCCATCCGTTGTCACCAACGGTGTGTTGCGAAGGCGAGCGAGCTTCAGCAGCTTGGTGTCGACCTCCTCCCCACCGGGATCGTCCTCCAGCACCTCCACACCGATCGAGGACAGGCGCTGGAGCGCAGCCAGGGCGTCGAGGCCGCGCTGTCCCCTCCCCCGTCGTTCCGGCTCGGCGGAGTCAGCCAGCCCCTGCAGCTCGTAGAGGACGAACTCCGGGACGAGCAGGATCCCCTCCATCCATCCACCACGGCAGACGTCGACCAGGCGACCATCGACCAGCGCGGACGTGTCGATGAGCTTGTAGGCGGATCCACGTGCCCGGCCGCTGCTGGAGGGCAGGCGCCCACCAGCGCCGAGGAACCGCAGGAGGTCGCCGGCACGGCTGCGTCCGAGGCGCATCCCGGCCCACGCCATCGTCGCCATCACGATGACCGCCATCGGGACGGTGAAGGCCTTGCCGCCGAACAACAGCACCGGCCAGGTGACCCCGGCGGCGATGACGAGCCCCAGCAGCATGCCAGCCGTGCCGGCCACGATCTCGCTGGCCGACACCTCCTGCAGCGTCTGCTCGACGTCGGAGATCCGTCCCTGGGCGAACCGGCCGAGGACACCACCGACGACGTAGCCGACGCCTGCGCCGAGTGCCGTCAGGACGAGCTGACCCGCCCCTTCGTCGGCCCCCATGCGGGCGGAGACGTCCAGGGCAACGGCGGTCGCGAGGACCACCACCGCCAGCCGGATCAGCTCGACGAAAACGACGCCGCCCGGGACGTCAGACGAGGACCGTGCCATGTCTGGGCCGTCTCCGGGCGGGGTGTTCGCTGACGTGGGCGTGAGCCCTACGCCGTGAGGACGTCGTCGAGGTAGGCCTCGGCGTCCTCGTCGGACTTGTCGAGTGCAGCAGCGAGCTCGGACACGAGCACCTGCCGGGCCTTGGAGAGCATGCGCTTCTCCCCGGCGCTGAGGCCCTTGTCGCACTCGCGGAGGGCAAGGTCACGAACGACCTCGGAAACCCTCATGATGTCGCCGCCCTTGAGCTTCTCGTTGTTCGCCTTGAAGCGACGCGACCAGTTGGTCGGGACCTTCGCCCCGCGCATCGAGAGGACCTCGATGACCTTCTTGATCTGTGCGTCATCGCACACCTGGCGGATGCCGACCTCGTCCGTCTGGTCAGCCGGGACCTTGATCGTCAGGTCTCCGTAGGTCAGTCGCAGGACCAGATATGACCGTTCCTCCCCCAGCAGCTTCCGCGTCTCCTCACGCTCGATCACTGCGGCGCCGTGATGCGGATACACAACAGTGTCGCCAACGGTGTAGGTCATATGCACTTCCCCTGTCCGACTCGGGTGGACGTTTCTCGCGGCTGGTCGGCGGGCAGCCTGAGCTGATCCGAGCCGACTAGTGCGAACCCTTACTGTACCACGGAACAGGAGGGGCAACCAAATCAAAAGTGCTGGTCAGACGCCTACGAAGCGGTGAACCCGTCATGAACGGACCCGCTTCGACGGACGGTTCGCACACCCTCCGAAAGAACCATGGGACACAACGTCATGTGCGTCGTTGTCAATGGCCGATGGGTCAGGCGTATCGTTCGAGGATGCTGGACTCGGCCAGGCGGGCGAGGCCTTCCTTGATCGCCCGGGCGCGCGTCTCACCTATGCCGTCGACCGTGCCGAGGTCCTCCAGGGTGGCGTCGAGCAGGTGGTCGACGCTGGAGAACTTGTCCACCAGCTTCTCCACGATCTGATCGGGCAGGCGAGGGATGCGCGACAGCAGCCGGTACCCGCGGGCCGTGACCGGACGTTCGTCGCCCTGTTCGGCCGGGGAGTAGCCCAGGGCCCGAGCGACCTTGCCGTGCTCCAGCAGCTCGGCGTCGTCGAGCGCGGCCAGGGACTCCATGACCTTGGAGACCTTGCGGCGACGGTCGGCGAGGTAGTCGGCGACCACGAGCTCGCGTTCGGACTCCACGCCCAGCAGGAGCTCGTCGAGCTGCAGCTGGAGGAGCCGGCCCTCGGTGCCGAGCTCTGCAACCGCGTGCTCGATCTCCTCGGAGATGCGCGCGACGCGTTCGGCGCGCTGCAGGACCTGCACGACGTTGCCGAGCGTGACGACGTTCTCGATCTCCAGGGCTGAGAGGGCCGCCGACACCTCGTCGAGGCGGTTGCGGTACCGCTCGAGGGTGGCGAGGGCCTGGTTCGCGCGGAACATGATGGAGGACAGCTCCTCCAGCACGTGCTTGTGACCGCCGACGTAGACCGAGACGATCTGCATGGACTCCGACACGCTGATGACCGGGATGTTGGTCTGCTTCGCCATGCGATCGGCGGTGCGGTGCCGGGTACCCGTTTCCATCGTGGGGATGCCGGAGTCGGGCACGAGGTGGACGTTGGCCCACAGGATGTTCTCGCAGGCGTTGTCGATGAGGATGGCGCCGTCCATCTTGGCGACCTCCGACAGGTGCTGGGCCGTCAGCTTGGCCTTCAGCTGGAAGCCGCCGGACCGCAGCTCCTCCATCTGCTTGTCGTAGCCGAGGACGATCAGGGCGCCCTTGCCGGCCTTGATGATCCGCTCGATTCCCGCGCGCAGAACCGTTCCTGGTGCGACCTGCTGGAGCATGTCCACCAGGGCATCGTCACGTTCTGCCACAGCTCTCCCTCTCTCGACCGCGGCCATGATACCCACGCCTCGCACGACGTCGGGCAGGGTGATCGCTCAACCCTGCCCGAGACGTGTGCGGACGACCCGCGGTTGCGGGATCGTCAGGCGGTCGTCTTGCGCGCGGCCAGGGCCGTGTAGCCGAGGATGCCTGCGGTGATGGACGCCGCGAGGATGCCGACCTTGGCCTCGTCGACGAGCACCGGGTCGCTGAACGCCAGTCCGGAGATGAAGATCGACACGGTGAACCCGACGCCGGCCAGCAGGCCGACACCGGCCATCTCCAGCCAGCCCACGCCACGCGGCAGCTTCGCCACGCCCGAACGGATGACGAGGAAGGACGCCGCCATGACACCCAGCGGCTTGCCGAGCACCAGGCCGACGATGACGCCCAGCGGCACGGGGTCGGTCAGGAGGGCGCCGAAGGAGTCACCCGACAGCTCCACACCGGCGTTGGCCAGCGCGAACAACGGAAGGATCACGAAGGCCGACCACGGGTGCAGGCGGTGCTCCCAGATGCGCAGGGGGGACACCGCGTCGCGGGAGACGACCGCGATGTTCTCCAGCTCGTTCTGCTCGGTCTCGTCGGCGACGCCGTCCTCCGGCCGCGAACGCAGGCGGGTGAGCCGGTCGTGGATCAGGCCCAGGACCGCCGAGGGCGGGTGCAGGGGGAAGGCGGGGGTCAGCAGCCCGAGGATCACACCGGCGATGGTGGCGTGGACGCCGGACTCGAAGACGGCGAGCCACAGGAACGCGGCCAGCAGGACGTAGGGGACGATCGCGTAGACCTTCAGGCGCTGGAGGACCACGATCGCCACGACGGCGAGGGCTGCGGCCCCGAGCCAACCGAAGTTCAGGCTGGAGGTGTAGAAGACGGCGATGACCAGGATCGCGCCGATGTCGTCGACGATCGCAAGGGTCAGCAGGAAGACGCGCAGGCTGGCAGGCGCTCGCTTGCCGACCAGCGCCAGGATGCCGACGGCGAAGGCGATGTCGGTGGCCATGGGGATGCCCCAACCGTTCGCCCCCTCGCTCCCGAGGTTGATGCCCACGTAGAGCAGCGCGGGGATGATCATCCCACCGAACGCTGCGGCGATGGGCAGCGCGGCGCGGCGAGGGTCCTTGAGGTCACCGTGGACCAGCTCGCGCTTGATCTCCAGGCCCGCGACGAAGAAGAACACCGCCATCAGCAGGTCGTTGATCCAGTGCTCCACGGACTCGTCGAGCACGAGGAAGCCCAGGTCGATCGTGATGTGGTGGTCGACGAAGGCGTGGTAGCTCTCCGCGAACGGGCCGTTCGCCCAGATGAGCGCGACCGCTGCCGCGAGGACGAGGACGATGCCGCCCGAGGCCTCGGTGTGCAGGAACTGCTGGAGCGGCTGCACGATCCTTCGTGCGCTGATCCGGTCGCTGTCTGCGTACGACCGACTGAGGCTCGAGGCCGGTTCGGTCTTCTTGTCGAGGTCGCTGGTCACATCTTCACCGCGGGTGATCGTGTCCGACACTGCAGGCTCCTGATTGCGCTGGGCCCGCACATTCAGGCCGTCGGAATCTGGTCGGCATGCACCCCGCCGAGCTTAGCGTGCGGGGGTGATCCAGTAGAAGCTCAGTGCCCACAGCTCGGGGGATTCAGCGGAGGAAACGACGCCATGCCCGGGCGGCCAGCGCGGCCCCGGGCGTCGCCGCGGCCACGCCCTGGAGGGGCGGGACGACCAAGCCGGCCGTCGACCCCTCGACATCGGTCGAGTCACCCTCGGTGGTCCCGGAACCCGAACCCGCCGCAGCGGCCACGAGGCCCGGGTGGCGTGGCATGTCGGCGGTGACCTCGTCGTTGTCGTGCGCGACGTCGATGTCGTGCTCGGCAGCGCCCAGCGGGGCCTCGGTCGCGTCGGGAGCGAGGTACCGCTCGATCTCGTGGTCGAGCTCGGCCCCCATGAGCAGCACGGTGAAGGAGTAGTTCAGCCAGACGAGGAGGACAATCACCCCGGCGAAGGCCCCGTAGGTGGCGGCGTAGGTCTGGGAGAAGCTGACGTAGAGGCCGAACAGGAAGCTCAGCAGCAGCCAACCCCCCACGCCCAGGACGGCACCGGGGGTGAGGAAGCGCAGCTTCGGTCGATCGCGGTTCGGCCCGAACCAGAACGCGAACCCGAAGAACAGCATGAGGATGGTGATCGCGGCGACGTAGCGCCCGAGGCCGATCAGCAGGCGGAGCGGCGAGTCGAGCACTTCCTGCGGCAGGACGAGCTCCAGGAGGGTCGGACCGAAGACGATGGCGACGAACATGCCGGCCAGGGCGAGCGCGAGGGCCCCGATGACGCCGAGCGAGGTCAACCGCAGCCCGACGAAGCCACGGTCCTCCTTGCGGTCGTAGGCCTTGTTCAGCGCGTTGATGAGGGCCGCGGCCGCGCCGCTGGCCGCGAACAGGCCGGCGCCGATGGAGATGACCAGGGCAACGGTCCCGTCCTCCTGGAGGTTCTGCAGGGCCGTCTGCAGCGCGTCCTCGACGAAGTCCCTGGCGCTGCCGGGGATCAGGTCGCCCGCGGCCTCGACCAGCTTCTGGATGTCGGCGGTGGACACGACCTGTGCGGCGATGGCGACCGCAGCGATGAGGCTGGGGACCAGCGCCAGCACGATCCGGAGGGTGACCACTGCGGCGAGGTTGGACACCTCGTCGTCCTTGAACTCCTGGCCGGTGTTGCGCAGCACCGTGCGCCAGCCGTCACCGCCGAGCTTCCACCAGGACCGCTCGTCGAGCGCCTGCGCTGTCGTCCCTGCCATCTCGTGCCCCGGTCAGTGCTCGCGGTCCCGTACGCCGCTCCGAGACTTGCCCGTCGCTCCCGGCAACGCAAACCCTTCGCCGTCCCGGACCACGAGGCCGTCGGCCACGAGGGCATCCAGGACCCCCACCCCGTGTTCGCCGGCCAGCTCGACGGCGGCGTCGTGGGACAGCCGGCCCGACCGAGCCGCGGCGATGATCCGCCCGCGTGCCTGCCGCGCGGACCCCTCGAACCGTCCCTGCGGCCGGGGGCGATGTGCCCCCCGCCCGGCCGGGTCCTCCTCGGGGCCGCCGGCCCAGCTGCACGTCGACACGACGGGGCAGCGGCCGCAGGCCGGCGTGCGGGCCCGACAGGTGGTGGCACCCAGGTCCATGAGCGCCGCTGCGGCCAGCGACCCCCTCCCCCACCGCACGGCCCCGTCGGCCAGCGACTGGGCATCGGCGCGGTCCAGCACCCTGCCGGTGTGGCGGGCGACGATGCGCGCCACGTTGGTGTCCACGGGCACCACGTCGCGGTCGAAGGCGAAGGCCAGCACCGCCCGTGCCGTGTAGGGCCCGATACCGGGCAGGGACAGCAGGCCGTCGAGGTCGTCGGGCACCTCGCCGCCGTGCTCCTCCACCATCACCACTGCCGCGCGGTGCAGGTTGACGGCCCGACGGTTGTAGCCGAGGCCAACCCACAGGTCGATCACCTCGGCCGGTGCGGCGTCGGCCATGGTGGCCGGGTCGGGGAACCGGTCGACCAGCTGCACCCACCGCTCGGCCACCCGATCGGCCTGTGTCTGCTGGGCCATGATCTCGCTGAGGAGGATTCCCCACGGGGTGGTGTCAGGGGCCCGCCACGGCAGCTTGCGCTCCTCGGGTCGGTGCCACGCCAGCACGCCCTCCACGAGCTTGCGCACCGCGGCATGGTCGACCGGATCGTCAGCGGAGGGAGGAGGGGCACCCATGCTGGGTAGCCTGCCGCGAGATGGAGCAGCTGCACCCCACCCACGTGGCCGAGGTCGATGCCTACGAGGCCCACCGCCCGCCCAGCGGCACGGCGTCGTGGCTGCGGGTCAACATGGTCAGCAGCCTCGACGGCCACATCGTCGACGACGACGGGGTCAGCGGCGGGCTGGGCGGCGACGCCGATCGGTCGGCGTTCTTCGCCCTGCGCCACCACGCCGACGCGATCCTGGCCGGTGCCGGCACCGTTCGCGCCGAGAACTACGGCGGCATGCGTGTTCGCGACAGCATGCGGGCAGCTCGTGAGGCGGATGGTCGCGTCGACCCGGCCCCCATCGTGGTCGTGACCGCGTCCCTCGACCTGGATCCCACCTCGCGCCTGTTCACCGACACCCGGGTGCCGCCGATCGTGCTGACCACCATCGACGCGGACGCCGGCGCGGTCGAGCGGCTGAGCGGTGCGGGGGCGCGGATCGTGCGCGCCGGGGAGGGCCGGGTCGACCTCACCGCGGGGTTGGCCGTCCTGCGGGACGCCCTGGGCCTCAACCACGTCCTGTGCGAGGGCGGCCCCGGCCTGAACGCCGCGCTGCTGGCCGCCGACCTGGTGGACGAGCTCTGCCTGACGCTGGCCCCCGCCATCGTGGGCAGCGACGACCCCCGGCGTATCGCGGGCGAGGCACACCCGGCGCGTGGGATGACCCTGACCCGGGTCCTCCACCAGGACGGCGAGCTGCTGCTCCGCTACACCCGGCAGCGCTGAGGGGAGCCGGACCGGGCCGACGGTCTCGTGCTCCTTGGCCGCGTTGCCGGCTGAGCTGCACAGCTCCTCCCAGCGTTGGTGCACGTCTGCCTCGTGGGCGGCCGAGCTGCACATTTCCGGGAGGGGAGGGCAGGCCGGGTCAGAAGAGCTTCAGCTCGTCGGACTCGATGCCACGCAGCTCGTCGTAGTCCACCTCGACGCAGGCGATGCCGCGGGACTCCGCGAGGACACGTGCCTGGGGCTTGATGAGCTGGGCGGCGAAGATGCCCCTGACGGGCCGGAGCAGGGGGTCGCGGTCCATGCGCTCGAGGTAGCGGGTCAGCTGCTCGACCCCGTCGATCTCGCCGCGTCGCTTGATCTCCACCGCCACGGCCTGCCCCTCGGCGTCGCGCAGCAGCAGGTCGACCGGACCGATGTCGGTCGGGTACTCCCGGCGGACCAGCTGCAGGTTCTCGCCGATGGCGTCGGTGTTGGCCGCCAGCAGCTCCTGCAGGTGCGCCTCGACCCCGTCCTTGGTCAGGCCGGGGTCCTCGCCGAGCTCCGTGTCGGTCTCCCAGACCCGCTCGTGCAGGGTGATGGTCAGCGTCTCGCCCTTGGGGGACGTGACGACCCAGCGGTCGTCCTCCTCCTCCAGCTTGTTGGGCGCGTTCATCCAGTTGAGGGGCTTGTAGGCGCCGCCGTCGGCATGGATGGCGACGCAACCGTCGGCCTTCACCATGATCAGGCGCCGGGCCTCCGGCAGGTGGGCGGTCAGCCGACCGTCGTAGTCCACGGTGCAGCGGGCGATGAGTAGGCGCATGGGACCGGCAGCGTAGATGCCGGCACGGCAGCGTGCCCGGTCAGGCGGCGAGGCCCCGACGCTGGTCCTCCGACGAGCGCAGGTGGAGGGCGTGCATCGGGTCGGCCGTCGCCGCGGCCTCCGCAGCGTCCAGCTCGGCACGGATCGCGTGGGCAGACGTGTGCCCGTCCCACAGCACCACACCGGCGCTGACCTCCGGGCGCACGACCACGCCGTCGTGGAGGACGGGCACGTGTGCCCGGTCCACGAGGCGTCGGCAGGCCCTGATCGCGATGTCGCTCTCGGCCAAGTCGGCCAGCACGACGACAACCCGATCGGCCTCCACTCGGGCCACGAGGTCGGTCCGCCGAACGGTGCGCATCAGGCGATCCGCGACGACGTCGGCAACGGGCCCGACGTCGGCCACACCGTCCACCGCGTGGACCCGCAACGACAGGAGCGCGACCGCCTCCCGGTCCGCCTCGGCGATCTCCAGCCGGCGGCCCAGCGGCCCAGCCCCGGGAAGGGCCTCGAGGCGGCGGGCGGTCGAGTCGACGAACCATTCCGCCGGCATCCGGGCGATCAGCTCGCGACGCCGCGCGTCCAGCAGCGCCGCCGTGGCGTCGGCGGCGACGCGCCGCTGGCTGGGACCGTCCAGTGCGATGGCGCCCGACGGGCCGCCCTGTCGGTTGCCGAGCACGAGCACGCCGAGCGGTTCGGTGTCCATCAGCGGGATGACGATGGCGTCACCGACCTCCAGCTGGGCCAACCACGGCCGCAGCGGATGGGCATCGCCGTCGCGCAGGTCGATCGGCTTCGGGTCCACCGACAACCACGAGGTCACGAGCTCGCGGAGCTCGTCGGGCGCAGGTGTCTCGATGGTCGACAGGTGGTCACCCTCCAGGGAGACCCGGGCGACGGCCTTGTTGGGTGGCGTCACGAACAGCGCCTCGGCCCGTGTGGCCCCCACGGCCGCTGCGAGCCCGCCGGCGACGCATCGGATCACCGCTTCCGGGTCGCGCGCGCCACCGGCCCGCCCGAGGACGTCGTCGATCACCTCACCCGCCACGACGGGGCCGTATCGGCGTCCAGCGGCGCGAGCCGTGGCCACACCGAGCAACCCGAGGACAGCAACGACAATCAGCAGTTCCGACACTGGCACCCTGCCTTGACGCGACTACGAAGGGCAAGCGCAATACTACCCACAGCCAGATCACCAAACCAGACCCCGCTGGCCGTTTCCCGACACGGCGTGACGTGGCACCCCCAGAACGAGCTAGGGCCCGACGCGCTTGGTGCGTCGGGCCTGTGCTGTGCGTTGACGTCCCCCCAGGTTCTCCTGGGCTCTTGGCGCCCGCCGGGAACGGATCGACGTCGTGTGGTGAGCTTCACGTGACTCGTTGTCCGGATCACGAACGAAGCGTTACCTCATCGTAGCCCGAGGTGAACGCGGAGCCAACAACTTGTTCTCGCTGCGTCACATCCCCCAACACAATGACATCGAGAGCGCGGGACGAACAACGCAAGAGGAGCGCCGTGCGATGCACGACGCTCCTCCCGTGGTCCGAACGGATCAGTCCTCGGCGCTGGCCAGCTCCATCGGCGGCACCTCGGGGGCGTCCATGGCCCGGAAGACCACGGCGTCGTCCTCGATGTCGGCGACGATCAGCTGGTTGGCGGAGAACTCGCCGTACAGCAGCTTCTCGCTGAGGACGTCCTCGATCTCGCGCTGGATGGTGCGACGGAGCGGACGGGCACCCAGGGTCGGGTCGTAGCCCTTCATGCTCAGCCAGTCCTTGGCGTCCTCGGTCAGCTCGATGTCGAGCGCCTTGGCCTTCAGCTGCTCCTTCACGCGCTTCATCATCAGGTCGACGATGTTCTTGACCTGCGCCTGGGTCAGCGGGTGGAAGACGATCGTGTCGTCGATGCGGTTGAGGAACTCGGGCCGGAAGTGACGCTTGAGCTCGTCGTCGACCTGCGCCTTCATCTGCTCGTAGTGCGACTTCTCGTCCGCCTGTGCGGCGAAACCGGTCGGCGTCTTGCCGAGGTTCCGGGTACCCAGGTTGGAGGTCATGATCAGCACGGTGTTCTTGAAGTCCACCGCCTTGCCCTGCGAGTCGGTCAGGCGACCGTCCTCGAGGATCTGCAGCAGGGAGTTGAAGACGTCCGGGTGGGCCTTCTCGACCTCGTCGAACAGCACCACGCTGAAGGGACGACGGCGGACTGCCTCGGTCAGCTGACCGCCCTCTTCGTAGCCGACGTAGCCGGGAGGCGAACCGATCAGGCGACTGACCGTGTGCTTCTCCTGGTACTCCGACATGTCGAGGTGGATGAGCGCGTCCTCGTCACCGAAGAGGAACTCCGCCAGCGTCTTGGCCAGCTCTGTCTTCCCGACACCCGAGGGGCCGAGGAAGATGAACGAGCCGGACGGGCGCTTGGGGTCCTTGAGGCCGGAGCGGGTCCGACGGATGGACTTGGAGACGGCCACGATGGCCTCTTCCTGGCCGATGATCCGCTTGTGGAGCTCGGCCTCCATCCGCAGCAGCTTCTGGGTCTCCTCCTCGGTCAGCTTGAAGACCGGGATGCCCGTCCAGTTGCTGAGGACCTCGGCGATGTCCTCCTCGTCGAGGGTCAGGACCGTGTCCAGCCCCGAGGACTTCCATTCCTTCTCGCGCTCGGCGCGGCGCTCGAGGAGCTTCTTCTCCTCGTCGCGAAGGCGGGCAGCCTTCTCGAAGTCCTGGTCGTCGATCGCCTGTTCCTTCTGCTTGCGGACCTTGTTGGCCTCGTCCTCGAGGTCCTGCAGGTCCGGCGGCGCGGTCAGGCGACGGATGCGAAGGCGCGAGCCGGCCTCGTCGAGGAGGTCGATGGCCTTGTCCGGGAGGAAGCGGTCGGAGATGTAGCGGTCGGCGAGGTTGGCCGAGGCCACCAGCGCCGCGTCGGTGATGGTGACGCGGTGGTGTGCCTCGTAGCTGTCGCGCAGGCCCTTGAGGATCTCGATCGTGTGGACGATGGAGGGTTCCTCCACCGTGATCGGCTGGAAGCGCCGCTCGAGCGCCGCGTCCTTCTCCAGGTGCTTGCGGTACTCGTCGATCGTCGTGGCACCGATGGTCTGCAGCTCGCCACGGGCCAGCATCGGCTTGAGGATGCTGGCGGCGTCGATGGCCCCCTCGGCAGCGCCTGCGCCGACCAGCGTGTGCAGCTCGTCGATGAACAGGATGATGTCGCCGCGGGTGGTGATCTCCTTGAGCACCTTCTTGAGGCGCTCCTCGAAGTCACCGCGGTACCGGGAACCGGCGACCAGGGCGCCGAGGTCCAGGGTGTAGAGCTGCTTGTCCTTCAGCGTCTCGGGGATGTTGCCCGACACGATCATCTGGGCGAGGCCCTCGACGATCGCGGTCTTGCCGACACCCGGCTCGCCGATCAGGACGGGGTTGTTCTTGCGACGGCGCGACAGCACCTGCATGACCCGTTCGATCTCGCGCTTGCGGCCGATGACCGGGTCGAGCTTGCCCTCGCGGGCGTGCTGGGTCAGGTTGCGACCGAACTGGTCGAGGACCGGGGAGCCCTTGGA
>JACLAD010007032.1_pt1 | contig 34674 bp, 20 predicted proteins | sample 8027901 | NCBI WGS metagenome assembly JACLAD01 (sample SAMN15725071, study PRJNA655200) | protist metagenome | isolation source: fluorescence activated cell sorting (FACS) single amplified genomes of... | place: Spain: Blaines Bay Microbial Observatory, Mediterranean Sea | collected 2016-07-05 | reverse complement strand
TTGTATCATTGTAAAAGATTGGCAGAATTGAGACTATTTACGAAAGCTAAAGTTTTCCCTTGATTGCATTCTCCTTCTTTTCTTTCTGTTTCTGCTGCCAAGCATGCAACTCTTTGCCTTTTGCTACTGCATCTGTTGTCAATTTCCGTAGATCTTTATTCAAGTTGTCAATTTTCAATCCTTCGAAAGCAGCTAATGCAGCATCTTCATATTGGCCTAATGCCATTCTTGATTGAGCTAGACGGAAACACCCTTTGATCCAATCAGGTCGCAAACTACGACAAATTTCTGCGTCCAAGATGGCATTATGTGGATCTCTCACAGATAAATAAGAAGCACTACGGTTGGACCATAAAGTGGCGTTATCCCCTTGTAATTGTATAGCTAATGTATATTGCTCTATCGCTTCTTTAAATTCCTTGTTCTTGTAGTGCGCATTTCCATTATCTTTGTACTGTGTAGCCAGTACAATATCATCCTCATTCGCCGCAGCAGTCACGGCTTCCAATACTCTTTTTTCTGCGGGAGGATGAGGCACTTTAAAGACGCTATAGAAATCATTATCTTCTGCTTCTTTCTCCTTCGCTTCCGCCTCGGCTTTCTTTGCATTCCAAGTATCTAAAAGGCCAGGGCCAGCTGACATATAATCTTCAATTGTTTTGCAAACAGGACTATCATCGCTTTTCAAAGAATCATCGTTGTCATTGATTGAATAAGGTAATAGTCTTTTGATAATGTCCACATTAGCAGTCATGGCAGCTAATTCAATTGGAGTGTTACCATAATCTGTTTTCAGAGAAGCTATTTCTTTTAATGTCGATTCAGGCGTCTGTGTTACAATGGCATCTATACTCTTAGACATCTGATGTTCACTACAAATGTGTAATAACGACACATTGCCTGCATACACACCATTGATAGTGCATGCTTTGTTTACCAGCATCTCAGTACAATCGTCCGAGCCCACAGAAGCTGCTAGCATTACGGCGGGCACACCGTCTTCATTTAAAGCGTTGATATCAATCTTTTTCGGTGAATCGATATCCAATAGAAATTTGACCATATCTGAATGTCCTTTACCAGCACTCCAATGTAACAAAGATCCGCTTTTGCTACATAAAGTAATATCTGCACCATGATCTATGAGTAGTTGTACACGATCCAAGGAGCCATCTCCTGCAGCGAAATGAATGGCACTCGCATTATCTTTATTCGTAAAATTGATTTCTGGCTTTTTCGATAACACTAATCTCATCGCTTCTATATTCTCACTGATAGTGGCATTCATCAATGCTGTATAACCATTATCATCTGCCAATTTGACAAGGCGCTGCGGTTCGGCAGCTTTGGTGAGTATTAAATTGATGACATCCACATTGCCCGTACTACACGCCACATGAATCAGTGTGCGTCCTTCCGACTTGAAATCTTCCAGCAGTGTCTGTGTTGTGATAGATGTATTCTGGGATAAATAGTCCTCCAGTTGCGCGTCCAGTTTGGAAGGATTGTTGTCGATGCACAATTGAAGAGCTTCGGCATACCATTGCTGAGCAGCACGCATGTCACTGTAGTCTTTGCCATCTTTACTACGGGCCTTCATCGCACTCTGATATCAATTGCGGAGTACAATGTGATCCGCTAAAGAATTTTTGCGACTTCGAGGAAGCGACTCAAATATAAATCGGGTGGGAGATCCTGAAACCTAAAAAAGTGAGCGATTCGTCAATCAAAAGATTGTTGAGACTAAGTCGTCATGCTGTAAATGATAAAATATGCACTTAATGGGGGTATAGAAAATTAGAAAAAATAGGTAATATTAGAAGAAAATGCTTCGCACCACAAGTGCTGATTTACCAAGCCTGGTCTCTGATCGAGGTCATGTGAGTGACTCTATTACTACTAAGGACGGCGGCACTGCGAACGAAGATGACAGCGATGACGACTTTGAAGGGTTCGAGGACGACGAGAGCGAAGAGGTGGAAGGTAATGGGGCTGCTGAGGATCAGACTAATGCATCGGATCGAGCTGCACAAGTGAAGGAATGGATACGTCAAAGCAGAGATGAGACGAACAAAGGCAAGAAGTGGAAGGATAAGGCATTCAACATTGCAGCTCCTTTGCCATTGCTGAGCTTCAAGGCGGAAACTTCTGAAGTTGCCAAAGCAATTACCATCACAGGAGAAACTTGCATTAGTGTGCTCAACAAGATCCCAGAATTGTCTTTTATGAAACCTAAAAACGATAACGGAAGCGTTCAAAATGGTATACCTCAATCCTCAAGTAAAAAGAGTGCTTATGAAGTAGATGTGGAGGATTCTACCGGGCAATTCAATGACCAAAAGGGCAGTCAGAACAGCGGGGAGAAACTACAAGATCCTCGACATGCTATGCGGCTCAACCGATTCTTCACTGTGCGTAGTGAACGAGAGCTACTGGTGCGTCAATCTGATTTCATGAAAGATCAGCAGCATTCACTTGCTTCCAAATTGGAGAACAACAGTGCAAATGAAAAGGGTGAAGACAATGATGATGATACTGTAGTCAGTGAGACTCCAGTTGGTAATGTGAACCGCAAAAAGACATTGGCAGAATCTCTGGGAGCGGTTGGAGAAATGCCGCGTTTGGTGGATTTCCTTATCTTCGATGAACGTAGTAATGAGAACATTGATGGCGGCAATGAAATTAAAGAGAAACATCAACAAGCTAGTTATGAAGCTAATTTGCATTACAGTGATAGTAATAGCGATCATACTCTTAGTAATAGCACTACTAGTCGCAGTCAATCCAATGGAGCAGATCGTGTGATGAGTCCTATCAAGACAGACAGAGACGATGCTTTATCCTCAGCCAGTAATCTTGTAGTCCCCTGTCAATGTTTTGATGCTTCTTCTTTGCAAGCAGCACAAGGTCAAACCGATTCTAATGGCAAAGAAAAAGATGTTAATGCAAGTAATGGTAGTACTGAATGTCTATACTGCAAAAAAAGGAAATCCTGCACTTTTGACAGCAATTTCGAATGTGGTAATTTGCAAAAGGTAGTACGTACAGAAGGACGTGAGAAGCTGATGCCGAAAAAGGTCATCGACAACTTGAATAGTTCTTTGCCTGGTAATGCCAATCTAGGTGTAGAAGCATCTGGTTTAAGTGTCCAGCCTAGTAATGTCGATCATGAATACAATTTATGGTGTCGTAAAGATCTGAATACTGGTGGAAATATTCAGTGGTATTATTTTAGTGTTACCAGTCCGCCTGATCAATCCCATGTAGGTTCCAAACATGGTGTCTCATATCCATTGACTGTTCGTTTCAACATTGTGAATATGATGAAGAACGATGCCTTATATAACTATGGAATGCGACCAGCTGTACTGTCTTTACATGACAAACAAAAGGATGGTAGTGATTGGGCACATAAAGGTCACGATATTTGCTATTACAAGAACAGTCTCACAAGCTTAAATGTAGACAATTTGGGGTCTTCTTTACCACAAGTAGAGAATAATAGTCTTGGTATTAGTAGTAGTCTGAATAATAACGGAAAAGGCAAAAAGAAAGTGAAACAGTTCTATACCTTGACCTTCACTTATACCTTTACAGGGCCAGATACAGTATACTTTGCGCATTGCTTTCCTTACTCCTATAGTGATTTGCAATATTATCTACGGGATCTGGAAAGAGATGAAAGAATCAGTCAAATTATGACTAGAAGAGTGCTTTGTTACACCATTGCTGGAAATCGTTGTGATTTGTTGACCATCACTGGTCGTAGTCAAGACAAAGAGGAGGTCAGTAAACGTCCTGCAATTGTTTTTTCTGCACGTATTCACCCAGGTGAGACCAATAGCAGCTATGCTATGCATGGCTTCTTACAATTCATTCTAGATGATACACCTGAAGCTATTGCTTTAAGGAACACCTTTGTCTTCAAGATAGTACCCATGTTGAATCCAGATGGGGTGATCCATGGTAATTACAGATGTTCACTAGCGGCAACAGACTTGAATAGAAGGTTTGGTAATTGCAACATGTACTTGCATCCTACAGTGTATAATCTCAATCGGATGCTGTGTCATCTGCAAGATACACGTGGCGTGTTATTATATCTCGATATTCATGGCCACTCCAAAAACAAAAATGCATTTTTCTATGGATGTGATATTGTACAGCAACCAGAACACTGGTTACGACAAGATGTCGCCAACAAGACTCGTATGGAGATATTAGCACAAAGAGTGTATTGTCGTATCTTCCCTATGATTCTGTGTTCCTTGTCTGTACCTTCAGGCAAAGATAAAGACTCGGGCGGCAATGATAGTACCGATAAGCCTTCTCCAGGCTATTTCTGTTACGATGACAACAAGTTCGCAGTGTCCAAATCTAAGAAGGGTACTGGTCGTGTCGTTGCTTGGAGAGAAATTGGAATTGAAGGAGCATACACAATCGAACTATCGTTCTGTGGTGTTGGTAACAATAAAGAGGGATCCATCTTGAAGAAGGCTGAACAAAAGAGATATGAAGCCTTTTTGAGCAAGAATAGATCTAAATTGAAGAAATATATTAGAGAAGCCAACAAAGAGCGTGCAGATAAGGTTGGTAAAATATACAGTTCTAAAGCAAATACTAGTAATAGTGTCAGTGCTGCCCATTCGGGTAGTATGACTAGTAGTGTATCATCACAAGGAGAAGTGGCTATGATGTTCAGTCATTGTGATTTTAGTTTTGAAGATATCCTCGTCTACGAAAATCTAGTGAATTCGTATAAAACTGCCAAACATTTCAGTAAGAAAGACATGTTGTTCGTAGGGCATGATATTGGATTAGCACTAGTGCACTTCGCCAACTTGCCTATGGCATACAAGTTCAAAGCTGCGCGGACTCAAGATGCACAGCGGTTCCATACTACTGATACTAGCAGTAATGGTATTCATACTAAAGAATCAATGCAGTCACGAGTAAACACGATTCAGGGCATTATCGGCGGTAATTCTACCAGTGAATCACTTGAGGAGCAGTTCAACGTGCATATCAGTGAAGTGTCCATGGCTAGTCCTCGCAGGCAAGAAGAGGAGTCTTTGATGGCTTCTGTAGATGCTGCTGAACATATAGATGCCGAGTCCGGAGTGTCCAGAGATCAGAGACATATGGGCAACGTAATGTTTAATAGTGAAAGCGAAGATAGTTTGGTATCTCTCGATAATGGTGATGATGATAGATTGGTGCGTGATGAAATGGAAACAGATAACGATAATACAAATACACGTGCAAATATTACCAAGGTTCCATATATGGAAAGTGGTGAAAGTGGTGAAAGCGACAGTGAAGCATTGACAGCTCGTTCTACGGCGCATACAGCTCGTACTATTCTCACCATAGATGAGAGTGACACGGCATGCAGTGATGACAACAGTGATCTTGTATTAGATACAGGAAGAGATAGTTTGGTGACTGAAATAGTGAGAGAAAATACGGGAGGGGGGTTGATCGGGTCGGATGCCGGGGAGTCGATTGCTACGAATTACAGTGCCTTTGATGTAGTCACGAACGTCGATCCGAGTAATGAAACTGGTAATACCAATGTTGCTATGAATGACAACAATACTAATAGCAGTGCCGCATTTTGTTCTACGAAGACCCTCAAGCAGTCAGCGACCTCTCAAGAGCGTAATAGCAGGGAAAGTAGTCATATTCCCTCAGATTTACTCCAACGCTTGAGCACCTCACTACAGTATCCTGAACTGGATGATCTATTCTATAAAAGCAATTGTTTGAAAAAGCCGTTGATAGAAGCATCTCCATTTTGTAGTGATGCAATTACTTTCGCTCAAAGACGATATCCAGATGACTTTTTCACGAAAATTGGAAGTGACAATAACCAAAATATCGGAATGCGTGTTAAAGTAGAATTAGCAGTGACAAGACAATTAGGCTATATTCTCATCAATCCGTCCTCCATTGACCGAGGCATGATGGGCCGAAGAGCAGATGTTGATGATGAAAGTCAAGACAGCCGTAACAGTAGTGTAGGTCCTTCCCCAGTGACTATTGAGGCACATGAGAATGGTAATCATACTGATAATACTGATAAAGGAAGGACAACTTCGCCTTTAGCTCCTTCAGATATGAATAATGATAATGATAAAAGTGTAAACAAGAAGGAAGAAGAAAATCCTGATAATACCCCAATGGATAGTTTGGGGAATGAGAGAAATAGTTCAGCACAGGATCTCAAAAGCAAAGAAGGTACTCCTAAGAGCTCTCCTAGGATAACCAACAAAAAGAGGTTGAGTCGTAAGGAGACCTTGCGAAGGAAAACATCCAATAAGTCTTCGTCTAATGATAAGAATAACAGTACCAATAGTAGTAAAAATAGCTTTCCCAAGTTGGATTTCGACATGGAGGAGTTCACCCAAGCTGGTCAGAAGGCATTAGAAGAAGAAGGGGAGTCTGATGGCAGTGATAGCGAGCCTAGTGTAGACAATGTACCCACAGAGGACATGCTAAAGACATTAAAAGTGAAGAAGGGTGGTAGTAATCTCAAGAAATCTGATCGAGCTGGTGGTGAGAACAAGCGAATGAGTATTGAACATATTGCCAACACTTTACGAGCAGCCGAGATTAAATTACGACAAAAGGAATTACTTGCTTCGAAACAACAAGCTATTGCGGAGAAGCAAAGAATGGCACAATTGCAGAAATTAGCATTGAAGAAAATGCATGAAGAGAAGCTCTTACGAGAATCCAAGAAATTGTCCACAGGTACGCCTACTGCGCTTTATCTTCAGAAAGGCACTTCGAGTAGTAGCGCTCGCGTAAAAGCACAGTTGTTTACGGTGCAAGTGCCCAACAATCGACGTAAGAAAGTAAACAAGTACAGCCCCTATGTACCAAATTATAAGCTCAGTGGCAGTCCTACCAACCAGCCTCTATCTCCTTCGACTGTACCATCTTTATATAGCAATATACAGGAGGTATTATTCAATCACTACAATGGATCTAGTGGTGGTAGTACTAGTAGTAGCAGTAGTGCCAGTAGCGATAACATCTCTACTAGTATATCTTTATCTAATTTTAGTACGCGCAACAGTGCCATGTCTCGCAATACCACTAAAGTTCTTCGTCCAACCAGTGCGCACATTCAGATGTCAAGTGACCCTACTCTTGCACTAGTGGATCAAATGAATCAGATGAATGCATTAAATAGCCAACGTCAATTCAATGGAGGCAAATCTGCTAAAGGATCTAGAAGAAGCAACACCAAACCTAGTGGTGCAGGTAGTGTTGATGTTGATGAAACGATCTTATTAATGGGTTTGCCTGACGAGATTCAAGCAAGAGTAGTCAGTAGGGTAAATAAATCATCGTCAACAACCAGTAGACAGGGTAATAAGAAAAGTGGAGGGGAAGAGAAGGTGAAGGAAGATATGAGAGATATGGGTATCGCAGCTATGGGTAGCAGCAACACTGCTAAGAGAAACGAACACACAGCTTATAGAAAAGAAAAGAAAATCTCATTTGTTGGAGATGGATCTTCTGAAAAGGGCAATACGAAAGGGACTGAAAAGGAAGGCAGTACTCGAGGGAGTAAAGATCTGGTATTACCAGCCAGTCGTGAGAATCATACTTTTGAGATTCGTAGTCCTGTGCAGACTGCAAGGAAGAGAAGCGATAGTGGTAATGATAACTCGATGTACGAAGACAACGAAAGATTCAAAGGTGCTAGTAATCGTAAGGATGGTGGCGATATTAGTCATAATCAGGTTGCTGGTGACACCACTCCTTCACGCAATAGTATGCGACTAATCAACCGCCAAGGCAGTCGAGATGAGGGCTTCGATCAATCTCAACCCGCTGAATCTGCTTGGGCCCAAGGATATGATGCATTCGAAGGACAAGATACTACTCTGTATACCTATGGGGACGTCACCAGCAATTGGGGTAATGACAAGAGTAGTGATAATAAGAAAGACAGAAGTAGCGATACTGGACAGGCTGGTCGGCCACGTGGCTTTCTTTCCCCAACTGCTAATGATAAGCGTGGTGGTGGTACCACTTCAAGTGCAAGTGCTGCGAAGGTTGGTAGTAGTACTAAGTCCGTCGGCACCAGTAGCTCCTTTAAAAACAGGAATAAATCCAAGAAAACTGTGGTCTAAGTTAATGGTTAGCAAAAACCAAGTAGATGGACATAGATAGAATAGAATAATGATGTACTGTATATAATGGTGATATGAAGGATGATTGTAGCATAGAAAGAACACAACCAGTTGAAGTAGCAACAAGCCTGATGGTAATGGTAAATCCGTATTTGTTTGAGAGGTTAAGTTAATTTAGAAGTGTAGAGTGTTATGTTGCAATTCTTACACCATCTACAGTAGGCGCACACACACACACAATCACATTATAGATATACACTGATAAGACTCTCCGCCATTCTTCTAGTCGTCCCAGTCATCGAAACTGTTCTTTCTTTCCACAATCGTCACCGCCTCATATCCACCACTCTCTTGTTCCTCCTGTTGGTTGAAGCTCATCACTTGCACATTTCCTTCTCCTTCTCTTTCTCCTTCCTGGTTAGCACCCACTTTCAAATTACTCAGACTAGCATCGTCATCATATATCAGATTGTGTTCGTGGCTGGCTCTTACCACCGTTTCAATCATAGGTCTTAAAGCATCCACGACATCGCTCCAAATGCCTTCCGTCAAAATCGCTACACACTCCTCTTGTTGCACAGCCAAAGGAGACACTGGGAATGTGCCTGTCCACGGCAATGCTCCGTCAGTACCCGTAGAGGGAGGCCCTGACGGAGGCCATTCGTCAGGATCTTTGTAGTAGCTACTCGTCTTCTCCGCTGGATCGCAATGAACTTCTATGGTCTCCTCTAAAATGCCATGAGCCTCGTCAATATCGACGTCACCATCTTCTTCTTCTTCTTGGACAGAATTGTCTCGAGCAAAGAAAGTACATGCCTTGCCTATGAGATGTAATGATAATTGACCCTCCTCGTCCAAATCCATATCCATACTAGTAGTGCTATTATGTGTGAGAGAAGCGTTGGTTGGCTTGATGCAAGTAGGTGGCGTGGGATTGAGATATGTGTATGTAGACGGTGTGAAGATGACACTATCTTTGTATGCTGTCCAATCGACGCAGAGACTGCCGTGTCCATGAATACGAGAATCGGCATAAACAAATCCTTCTTCATTTAATACGCTCTCAATACCATCATTATTCTTTTCAGCAGCTTTAATAGAAAACAGATCTTCGTATGATGGACAGAGATGATGTATAGAAGTGCCCTCGACACGCAAAAAGGGAGCGATAGATTGCCATTGAATGAGCTCTTTGTCTGTCACGCCATCTACATGAGCATGGTATTGATTCGTGCCGTAGCGACGATAAGGATCTTCTTCCTCTTCGGGATCAGTGGCAAGTGCCATCGCCTCCGTGATCTCCACACCATACAGGCGATCATCAATCGCCTGCAGGCTCTCAGCCATCTCTTTCTCAGTCTTCCTGTTCAATTCATCGAACGATATGCCAGCGTCCACATCGCTCCACATGTTCAACTGTCGACAAGGCAAAAAACCAGCTGGAAACAAATCAATAGGTCCCATTGGGGTCCGACCCGGCAAGAAATCCTGGCACTCACTCGGAGAACCTCAGGACTGCATGTCCGTTGCTTCTGAATAGGTAGTGTGGGTAGATGCAAGCAAGCTCCGGTTTGTATATTTATATATATTTATATATTAAAAGTACAAAATGCTATGAACCCAATAAGTATGCCTGAGTACAGACTACAACCAATACAATAATAAAAACAACCACGCCTTCGGTCGTATAATCGCTTCTCATTCGATACATCCATACTTTCACACGAGAGTGCCCTATTCCGCACAGAGTTATATATAGCCACCTAGAAGAGCCCTAACATAAACACGACGAGCCCGCATGAGAGCTGTCCTACCACCACCCTCATTATCCTTGGCATCTATATCAGTACCGGCATCTAGCAGGGCTCGTAAACAGGACTCATGTTTTCTGAAGTTTTGTTCTGTGTTTGATATGCTTTGCTTCAGTGGTGCGTAAAGACAGTACTCTGGTTTTAACTCATGTATAAATCATAGCTTGCATGTATAAAATCAAATATTCAATATGTACATCTCCTTACAGGGGTCCGATATTGACTTCCTTTTTCGCCAATCCGTACCCTAGATCAAACCAAAACGACAAGAATGATGCCAATGCAACGAATGTACTGGCACCCCATACTTTACCCATCCATGGAGCTGCGCTATATCGGAACATGGTACTACTAAACCAGAAAGATGTGATCCAAATACCAATGAGCTTGAGTCGATGTGTTGTGTGTTGTGCTCTTTTCAATATTGTGGAATAAGATAGGGAAGGAGTTTGAATCATTTCAAATGCGCAAGGATAAAACACGAATGGTAATATCTTATGCAATGTGGATCGAAACACAAAGTTGAGTAGACTATTCTTGTACTTTTGAGTACCGCGACTACCCTGACGATATTGATACGGAAAGCCAAACACCATCAATTCTATCAATGCCTTTAATTCAGGTGTTCTCTTAATCTCATACTGTTTCAATGCCTTGGAGAGCGATGCCTTGTGATCAGCTGCTCCACTAAGAGGATACCCATCAGGTGCTAGAGATGGCTCATTCTCACTAGACAGACATTGATCTAATACATAGATATCTTCTAATCCACTGTTGACACCTTGACCGAGATCTGGAGGGAAAGCATGGGCTGCATCTCCCAACAATAAGAACTGGGCGCCTTCTTTCTGCTTCTCTCTTTCCGTATTCGTAGAGACGTCGATATTCCAAGTCACCTTGCCAACTCTATCTTTATGAGAAACAGTCTTGGCGTACAAATGTTTGCAATATTGTGGATGAGGAAATTGGCCAGGTTTAGCCTGTACAAAACGCAAAAATTCATCTCTTTCCACAAAGTCATATATATCTACAGAACTCCTCGGTCCTTCTGTCTCATCGGACTTCTTACCAATAGCAGCTGTTGGAAGTATACCACCACTCATTTGTGGGAACTGCTTTTCTAAGTATGACTTCATCTCTGCTTCTGTAGTGATGGAAAAGATTTCATGATCAGGATAAGCGATAAAATTACAAGTACGAGGCACATGTTTGTCTTTCACTGGTAATAAACCGATACTGAGACTTCCAGATTCACTAGTAGGCTTGGCTGTGCCTCGAATAGCGTAGGCTTTATTCGGGACTGCTGATATATCGTGGTGTAGTTGAGGTTTACTAGTGAATGGAAGCACCCCCTTCACTTTCTCTAATAGAGATGGAACTATAGCGACTCTCTTGTCGCCATCAGCAGTAGTAGTACTGCCAGTTGTCACTTTTCGAGGTTTATTAGTGATGGAGGTCTCATCGGTATAAGCAGCAAAGATAGAGTTCACTTCCATATTTCCTGATGGTCTGCCATGTTGGACTTCTTCTTCTTCTATATAGTCGCTCAAGTGTTTGTCAGACTCTACAGGAAGTGGAAAACATTGCTTAGGTGTAATCATCTTGTAGTATAGACCACCAGCATCACTCTTATAAGAGATTGGTTCGAAATGAGTGTCATTGATAGCAGTACTCAAATAATTTCGCACTTTGCTATTGATCCCATCGCAGCCTAGCACCAAATCTATGTCTTTGCACTCTTCTACTTGTCCTTCAATGCTAATCTTAGCCTTACCTGTAGACTGGTCGATCTCGATGTGATTACATTTCTGACCAAATATCATCTTGATCTTACAGGAGTCTTCACTGGCCAACGAGTTATAGTTCTCAATCTCCGTCGTCAATAGTTGTAACAATTCACTGCGTGGTAGCCAATATTTCTCAACGTTGTCCATCATTGCACGTACAGGAATCTTTTTCACATTCTGTCGGCCATCGGGCAACACTTCCACTAGTGTTGTGAATTCAGAAGAAGCAACACTACTCTGTTGAATGGATTCAGTAAGACCCGGCACAAGTTTTGTTGCTCTCTGACCACGACCGTCTAACAAGTATAAGTACGCTTTCTGATTCTCAAATGCGTTCATCTCGCGTTGCTCTACCAGTGTTACGTCATAGGAGTGGCGTTTGGCTAATATAAGGCTAGTCACGAGACCCACGGGACCACCTCCAATTATCACGGCTTTAGAACGCTTCACACTACTCATGAAAAGTGAGAAGGATGACACATCACTGAGAGAAAGTGCCAGTAAAATCCAAATTGAAAGAAAAATCTTCGTAGCCATTTTTCGCAATATGCTGGCTAATATACTAAGGAACTTTACACACAAGCTGTTTCTGTCTGCTGTCTGCTAGATTGTTTCAAAATTAACCAAGATGATTATATTAATGACGAAAACGACTTTGCTTTGTTGGCAACACATTTAGGAGAGACCGACCCGTCAATGGCACTCTTTCAAATTGCCAAAATTGAATAAAAAAACTATGTTGACTCTTACTGTACTCATGCTCAGCGCGATTCTAACACAAAGTTATCACTGCTTGCCGAAATTGGTCCCGTCTAAATCACTTCGATTAGTGCCAAATCAATCGAAATCTAGCTTGGCGATGAGTCAAGACGAAGACAGTCCTCGTGACTGTCGGAAGATTATTGGCAAAGACAACCTAGGCGAGCCAATTTATGAAGGGGACAGCATCGATGGTGGCAACACCATCAACATTCTAGGCCAGAATGTAGCTCTAGATCCCATCACAGGATCTCTGATCGTATTCCTAGTTATTGCGATTCAGTTCTTTGGCACTGGGTTCTTCTTTAATGACTAAAATAAAGCTTTCTTCCTCTATGAACGCGTAAACCAGCGAAACTTTCTCGGTCGCTGAGATTAGAGATGACGAGATGCAAAGAAGCCATGATGATGCTTTCATGAAGTGCAATTGTCGTGAAGCTCCTACTAAAGATGGTGGTGTGTACTACATCTACTGGATCCTTCCTGTAACATTGTGCTAGTTAGATTGATCAGCAGTCGCAACGAGGTTGAAGACCTGATCCTTGTGTCTGTGATACAGGTAGAATGAGAATGGGTAGATAAGATCAAATCATCTGTGATTATTTACGAACTTACGAGTATTGCGATTCAAAAGCTTGACTAGGTTACATCTATATTATACTTTTGTCCTACATCATTAAACAATCAGTAAATACACTTTTTGACGAGTAGAGAAACTCTTTCTCTGCATCTCACAAGCACTTCCACATCACAGTTGCGTCCTCTGGCAGCTGCATCATTGCGTACATATTTGCATCTTCCATGGGTGCAAACCCCTTCGATAGGAGCTTCTCGCACCACCAAGAGATTCTCTCCTCTTCTTCTGTTTCTAGATTGTGACCATTATTGTTGTTATCAGGATTAGATGCTACTACTGTAGTTGTGGTGGTTGCGGCGGCTTGTAGATGATACACAACACAGACAGTGCCTTCAAAGTTGCTACTGGTTGTTGGATTGAGTGACCGATATGCCTTAGCAGCATCCTTTTCTACTAATGCTCGCATAGCTAGAGAAGCAAATCCCCGATTACGATAATCAGGTAAGACACCAAATCGATCAATTAGTAAAATGAAGATTTCAGTTCCATTGGTCGGATCAGTGTGAGTACTAGCTCGATATCTCCCTGTCAGTATGGGCATATCTCCCAAATAGCCAATGAATTGCCGTGAATGTTCATCATTACTATCGAATTCTATGCCTACATCGACACCCATTTCCTCAACGTCAATCGTATTGCGTAACTCCATCATCATCGTCCACTCATCTTCGTGTAAAGACTCAGAAGTGTAGAAGGAGACCTTGAAATCCGCATTGTTACGAGCTTTGTTCGTCATCTTTCGAAAGATGTGGCTCTGGCCAACATGACCGCAAATGCCACAAGCTACACCTTGGTGATGATGGTGCCGACAATGTTGACACAGCGGTGCGCTCTCGACCATCCTTGTGGATATGTTGTCCAGTGGATAAGTCTAAGCAGGGCGCTGCAGTTGATCAAAGGAGTAAAGAAAACACTTCACAAAAGGCGGAGTGAAATCCAGTCTCTCTGTTATCAAATTCCTGGGGAAAAGTCAAATCGAGTAGCACGCACGTAGACAGATATGATACAGATATGGTATCGATTCCAATACTGTGTGTCGGCGCTGTAATATATATGGTATACGGTCAAAATTATTATGGACACTAGGATCACGTGAAGAACATTGTTTGACTCCCGGGTCGAGCGCTGACTCTTGATCGCCACTAGGCAGAGTCAACAGTGCAGTATCCGTTGCTCCGTTGCAACTCATATTATCTGCTGTGCTTTATATAATCAGTTCTGTAAGACTTAATTTCGGAAAGACTCATTAATCGCCAATTTTACCGATTTTTGGTGTGATACAAGTTGTAGTCGATTATGAATCACAATGCGGCTAGTTCGTTCGTGAACAGCGGTCGAGCTGGTTCTGCCAAACTTGGTCAAAAATCAAACTCGAAATCGAAGAAACCGCGGAGCCATATTGTATTTATCGCAGGAGTGGCGGTGTTGGTGATATTGATCATGATTTTGTCCATCTATGTGTATTTCCGATCAGTGAAGCCCGCAGTTGTAGATTCTATCACTGGAACAGATTCTGGATATACTAGTAGCCCCGTCGGTGGCTCGTCGTCAAATGGATACTTGCCCTCCATGTTTCAGAGTGCACTACACACTCAAGTGGTAGAGAATGCAAATGAACTCAACCAAGCGAGAGCCTTTGCTTCCTCAACGCCAAGAACAATATATGCTCCCCCTTCAAATCCGACAAAATTAAGAGGTTCTTCTTCGGAGGCAAAGTTGACGGAGAGCGAACCTTCCTCCTTTGCTTGCGATGATCCTGTCTGGTGCACCATTCCTATGCCCACACATAGTCATTTCAAATTCCCACCACCTACGAATCTGGCAAAATGGAAAAGAGCCCAATACCTTGCATCTATAGGCGAACAAGTGTTGTTGAAGAAGATCGTGAAAGTGTTTGGCAATCCTTATGAATACTTGGATGGTGATCGCTCCTTTCGCGGACTGCAGAAGATTGTAGATGTGTTCATTGATGCCAAGACAGGTCTAGATCCGTTGTTGCGCAACAATGAAGGAACAACATTCAGTCCAATTAGAAGGAGGCTATCGGAAGAGGAGCAGGAAATGGAGGCAGGTATAGATGCTAGTAATATTAGAAGTGCTACCCAACATAGCAACACTCCCAGAGAGACAGAGAAGGAAGAATCTCGTACGGTTTCTTCTGATATTTCTGATTCTCACAGATCACTGGCTGATAGATTAATAGGACGGTTTGGTATGTCTCCTGACTCTCCTAAGACGTCTAGTGCTCAAACCTTTGGCGAACCTGAGACGACGAAAGCTCTTAGTGTCGGTGGTCAACAAATTGTTCCTTTTCCATACAATTTCAGATTATCTGATCGAGCACCAGTAGTAGAGATGGGTTATACAGCTTTCATGAAGAACCAAAACACATATTTCAGTGGTAACTTTATTGGTGGTAATTTTGTGAAACGCGAATGGTTCTTTGGTGAATGGTCCAAAGTGAAAAATCAGATAGATATGCCATTTATCACCATGTGTGCATTAAATGAAAATTGGGGGCTTTTATCTACTAACTTCCCTAATCGTACTGCTGGGTGGGGTGCATGTTGCAATAAACCGAGTCAACGGAATGTATGGGAGTTCTTGAATCATGACAAGACATTGATGTTGATCATCAATCAGCACAGCAACATCAGTCATCCCAAGTTGTTGACAATTCCAAGAGGATTGCCATTGACATGGGAACATACCAACAAGGTGGTGTGGGATAGCCAGAGACATATTGCCACCACTTTCAAGAAGAAGAAGTTACTATTTGCTGCCAGTAGCAGTTGGGGTAAGTCTCGTTATTCCATTCATATACTAAATCATCCTACCATGTCTTATTCTCATGAGTGGTGTTACTAACACCACTTCGTGCTTCTCTCTCTCCCTCTCTCTCTCTCTCTCTCTATCTCTCTCTCTCTCTCTCTCTCTCTCTCTCTCTCTCTCTCTCTCTATCTCTATCTCTATCTCTATCTCTCTCTTCATCATAACAGGCAAACGGCCTCAGATCTTACGTTGTATCTCCAATAAAATGAGCTTGGCTGACTTCGAAGGTCATAGTGATACTCCACCTGCAGAAATGGCCAAAATGAAAGTCGATCGCCGACATTACTATGAGAAACTTGGTCAAGCACGCTTTGGTGTAGCATTACCTGGTTTAGGATATGATTGTTTCCGTACATGGGAGTTGTTGACGATGGGTACGATAGTAGTCATCGAACGAGGTGTAGGCTTAGATCGGACATTGTGGAGATTGCCAGCATTATTATTGGAAGATTTTGATGAAATCACGCCACAATTACTAAGAGAAGCTTATGTGGAAGCCATCTACAGAGCAGACGACTTTGAGTTCGAACGATTGAAGCAAAGCTTTTGGTTGGACGTGATTGCCAATGTGAGCTATTCCAAGAGCACACAACCTTTGTTGGATGCATTTCCCATGGAAGCAGAAGAACAAGACTTTGTTAGACCTAAGGTGCCATATGAGTGTGGCAAGACAGGCACATGTGGCAAGGGCACCAAGAGAATACCTAAAAACTCTTGCTAGTATCAGAGTAAGAATGCGTGTTTGCCTGTGAGTTATTTGTACGTCGAGTGTAACCGTGCATTGAATAATATTGTAGCTACAAATGGCAAAGTCTACAGGGCATTGACTACAGCTTCTCCCATCTCTTTGCATCCCACGAGCGTATATCCATCTTCCATAATATCACCTGTTCTCTGGTTACCATCTAATACCTTCTCTACAGCAGCTTCGATCATATCAGCCGCGTCACCTCTGTCCAAGTCATATCGACACATCATAGCTGCACTCAATATCTGTGCCAAAGGGTTCGCTTTGTCCTGTCCAGCAATATCTGGAGCAGAACCATGACAAGGTTCAAATACACCGGGTCCACTTGGATCTCCAAGACTTGCAGAAGGTAACATACCTAGACTCCCCACTAGCATACTAGCTTCGTCACTGATGATGTCACCAAACATGTTTCCAGTGACAATAGTGTCGAATTGTTTAGGCCAACGAATTAGCTGCATAGCACAATTGTCTACATACATGTGACTTAATTCGATATTCTTCTTATAATCTGCATTAGCTTCATGTGTGGCAATCACTACATCTCTCCACAATTGAGACACTTCCAATACATTGGCTTTGTCAATACTGCACACCTTTCCATTTCTTTTCATGGCTACATCAAAGGCCACCTTAGCAATTCTTTCTATTTCAGTATCTGTATAGACACCTGTACTGTAACCTTTACGTACACCTGTAGCTGGATCTGTTTCAATACCTTTCGGGGTACCAAAGTAGATACCGCCCGTTAATTCACGCACAACCATAATATCCACTCCTTCGATGATCTCTCTTTTCAGTGTGGAAGCATCCATTAGTTGAGGAATCACCTTGGCAGGTCTTAAATTAGCAAACAACCCCATAGACTTTCTCATTTTCAATAATCCTGATTCAGGTCTCAGTTCACGAGGGTTGGAATCCCACTTGTACCCTCCAATGCTAGCTAGTAGAACACTATCTGCTGTACTACATGCTTCGTATGTGGAATCAGGGAAAGGATCATTATGATTATCGATGGCAATACCACCAATATCAGCTTCACGGAAATTGAACTTGAAGCCCAGTTTCGAAGCCACTTCGTCAAGCACAGGAGTAGTGGCTTGCAAGATCTCTGGGCCGATACCATCCCCAGGCAACAAGGTGACCGTGTAGACGTCTTTCTTAGACACGGCCATGCTCAGGCCAACATTTCCGATCCGATTAGTCGTCATGCGAAAGGCTTCTACATTTGAAAACAAACAAATCGCAAAGAGTAAAGCCATCATCATGGCTCTCTATCTTTCACAAAAATTTGCAATTCTCGCACTCTCTTTCTCTTTGCCTGCTTTGCTTTTTTTTGTCGTCATCTAATCCCGACCCTGCACTGTCTCTTCGCAAAACCCACCTTTTTGAGCCGACATAACAAATGGGGTGTAACACCGCTGTTTGCTAAGTATATTATATATCGATTACTTTGAATCGCGAAGATGGAGATTGAAGTGCCTTATATTGGTACTGTGACTCCCGTTATGGGCGCTATCTACGCGGTCGCTGCCATTTTAGTCTTGACCATTCTCTTTTCCAAAAGGCGTCCAAAGAATGCCCCCCCTAATGCTAGTGTTGGCTTTCCTATCATTGGTACATACTATGAATTTGCCAAAAATCCTGTGAATTTCGTGGATATGTGTTATAAGAAATTCGGTTGTGTATTCACTGTTCCAATGTTACATAAGAAATTAACCTTCTTGATTGGTCCAGAAGCCAGTGAAAACTTCTTTACACTAAAGGATGAATTTATGTCTCAACCAGAAGTGTACGGATTTATGACTCCTGTGTTTGGTAAAGGAGTAGTCTATGATGCTACACCTAGCAGAAGACGACAACAAACATCCAATATGTCCAGAGCTTTGTTGAAAAGTGCAAATTTGAAAGCATATGTAGAGAAAATTGAAAAAGAATGTTTTGAATATATGAAACGTTGGGGCAATGGAGGAGAAGTGGATATCTTAGAAGCATTATCTGAGCTGACAATTCTCACTTCTAGTAGATGTTTGCATGGTGATGATGTGAGAGAGAACTTGTTTGCCGAAGTGAGTAATCTATATCATGATTTGGATAAAGGTGTAACCCCTCTGTCCTTTTTCTTTCCCCATGCTCCGACTTCTGCACATGCTAGTAGAGACAATGCGAGAAAGGAGATGGTCAAAATCTTTGGCAAGGTTATCCAAGAGAGAAGACAGAAGAAAAATACTGAAGGTGCTACAGACATCCTACAAGCGTTTGTAGATATGCACTACACAGATGGTGATCAACGGTAAGTATCGTATAGTGTGGAAAGAAAAGAACGTCGCACAGTCTCTACGATACCTGTTCAACTAACCATATCTCCTCTAACTATCTTATCTATCTAATCTATCTATTCCCTCCATCACCCGTGTAACAATACCTATCCTATACCATTACAGTGCTTTGACTGATGACGAAGTGGTTGGTCTACTTATTGCTCTGCTCTTCGCAGGCCAACACACCTCTTCCATCACTAGCGCATGGACCACCATGTTCTTAGCACATCATCCAGCTGCGTTGAAGAAAATGCTTGAAGAACAAAATGTAGTATTGGGTAGATCAGCAGCTCCTACGGCTGCATTGAACTTTGATAGTATTGCAGAGATGGAATATCTACAAAATTGCATCAAGGAGTCCTTGCGCATGCATCCTCCATTGATTCTGTTGATGCGCAAAGCTTTGAAGAATATCAGTACCAAGACCAATGGTAAGGAGTATGTCATTCCTGAGGGCGATATCGTACTCACCAGTCCTGCTGTCGCCAGTAGAATGGATACTGTGTTCAAGAACCCTAACAACTTCGAGCCAGAGCGATTCATGGCTCCTCGTGACGAACACAAAACTCCTTTGGCGTTTTTAGGTTTTGGAGCAGGACATCATCAGTGTTTAGGTCAACAATTCGGACTCTTGCAAGTCAAGACCATTGTATCCATCTTGTTCAGAAACTATACAATTACTCCTACTACCACAGATTTTCCTGAACCTGATTATACGGCTATGGTTGTAGGTCCTAAGAACCATTGTGTAGTCAAGTTGGAGAAGCTGTCCACAAGTAAGATTCCCAATGCTTAAAGAATCGCTTAAAGTACATGAGGCAGATAAATAAAAGGTGTAATATTGATAATTGCACGAAAACATAGGGAGGTGCAGAAGGATGGATAATAAGTAGAAACATGCAAGTGTACTTATAAAATGAAAAAACAATGATTATTTATTTAGAACTTTCTTACACATCTTACATGGATTCCATAGGTTGTCGACCGTATATATCATGTCATCTACTCATGTCATCCCGAATTTTGTGTATGTTACTGTTTCTATCCTAGTAAGATTTATATTATGGGATTTCTCACTCTTGTTGCTTCGAACGGATTTACGGACTACCACATGGACTACCTGTCTCCATCTGGGGTGTCGTTGATAAGGAGCTCAAGCCAGAATCACCGCCATCTTTGTTGTAACTGCTGAGTACAACATCAAGAGTTTTATACTCTTTCTGATCACCACTGCCGGTAATCTTATTGGTGTTAATTTCAATACTATCCATATTACGACCCTTGTCTGTAGACATAGCATCACTTGAGTTCGTCGTATTGGTACTTGAGAGAGTATTGACAACTAGTTCAACACTACTGCCACTAAAAAAACGCGTTTTGGAAGAGATGACTTCTCCAATGTTTCTCATATCTGCTTCTGTCACATTATCGATACAACTCCCGCCCAGACTGCCTGTGGATGAATGGGGTGAAGAAGTAGACAAGAAATGGACACCTTCGAGATCCATGGCACTGGTTTGACTGTGTGTACTACCACCTAAATTGTCTTCACTTGTAGCTCCGACCATAGAAGAATACTTTCTGTTCACAGGTTCCAACCCAATCAATTGACCAAGAGAGCTCATGTCTGAGCTGAAGTCCAAATAGTTGTATCTAGAGTAAGGATTGGGATCATGACTAGCGGAGGCCAGAACATCTTCAGCGATAGATAACTCTACAGGCATCTTAGACTCCTTATCACTTACCATAGCATAGATATCCCCACTCGCAGAAGAACCTCCTTTACTCTTATTCTTGCTTTTGCTCTTACTCTTACTCGTACTCCCACTGGATCTAGACTGTGATTCGGATCTCTGTTTGATATTTACATGCATTATATTCTTATCAAGCTCGTTGCTAGTATCTTTTTTGGGACGACCACGTGCAGTAGAAGACTGTTTCTTGCCATAGAAATACTCTACGATTTCTCTTCTGCCTTCGAAAACAATGCCTTGAGACAGCAGAAAACTTTCATTCAAGGGCGGTAGCTTCAAATCGGTACCTTTTCCTTTAATAGTATTGCCGTGTCTCGCAGACGTATGAGTGTTCTGAAGCAAGTACTTCTCTGCCAATTTCAAATGATACAAGTCCGATTTGGACAGATTTCTGTAAGAAGAAGTAGCTTGACTTGTACTCTCATCCGTATGCACCAGAGGCGGGTTCTGAGCATATCCTGAAAAGAGAGGCATATTACTTGTGTTTACTTCCACGACACCACTACCTAGCGAGTCCTCTGCCAATGCAGAAGACGACTTGGACTTGCCTCTCGATTTCGCTGATATCATCACTCGGAATCACTGATAGGAATGCCAAGACAGAAATGGCCAATAAGTTTGCCAGAAAGATACAAAAAGTAGAGAGATGTGACTGTGGCGAATGCTAGGAGAGGCCAGAGCATAGTGTAGCTCGCGTAAAAGGCGAGAAAAAAAACGAGCAAGCCCCAAGTGGTTCTGCCGACCCTGCTAAGGGGCGACAAGATCTATTAGTTGCACAAAAAGTGAGTTTTGGTGCCTCACATTGCACTTCGGACTCTATCGCTGTCCGAAAACGTAAACTGAAATCGTATATTTGATCTCTTATCCGATTCTAGGTGATTTAGATTCTGCACTTTCCATTATTGGAATCTGACAGATGGCATACCTTCTTGTATCCTTATTGCTCTTATCGGGCCTATTCCAGAGCATATGGAGCTTGCGTCCCAACATAGGTTCTCATGTGAGTCTGCGTTCACCCAAAGTGGAAGTGGATTCGTGGCCTGCTTTCCCTAAAGAAAATAATCGAGCACTATTCGCTCCGCGACAAGAGAGTGGCGTAGCCTCTCTCTCTAACCAACGACTTGCCTCTTCTCGCAGCAAAGGCGAGGAGCTGGAAGAGACAAAGTCTCGCTATGGTCGAGATGTACGGAACACCTTTGCCTGGGTGGGAGCCGCGGCACTTTTTAGTATCGGTGTTGCTTGGCAAATGGGTACACAGAATGCCATTGAGTTTTGTTCAGGTTATATCCTTGAGTATTGCCTATCCGTGGACAATTTATTTGTCTTTTTAGTACTGTTTGACTACTTCAATGTGAAAGACAACAGTATGAAGGAGAAAGTCTTATCATATGGTATTTTGGGTGCAGTCCTACTGAGAGGTCTGTTTATAGGATTGGGAGCAGTGGCATTGGAACAAAGTGAGAAGATTCTGTTATTGTTTGCAGGTGTATTGGCATTCTCATCTTTCAAAATTGTCTTTTCTGGCGATGATGAAGAGGATGAAGAAGATGAAGATCTTAGCGATAACTTCATCGTCAAATTGACCAAATCCTTGGTCAGCACTTCCACTTCCTTTGATGGAGACAACTTCTTCACGATGGAGAATGGCGTAAAAGCAGCTACTCCGCTGCTATTGTGCTTGATTTGTGTAGAACTGAGTGATGTTGTTTTTGCCTTTGATAGTGTACCTGCTGTGTTTGGAGTGACACAAGACCCTTTCGTGGTCTTCACTTCGAACATCTTTGCGATTGCAGGACTAAGATCTCTCTTTGGAGTCTTGTCTCAAGCCGTCGCGGATTTGAAATATCTAGAGAAGGCTGTGGGCTTGGTGTTGGCAGTAATCAGTGCCAAACTTGGAGCACAAGCCTTTGATATAGAGCTGTTATCACCGTTGCAATCTCTGGTGGTGGTTTTGAGTATCTTAGGTGGAGGTATCGCATTGTCGTTGGCTGACCCACTGGCTCAAAAGGAAAACACGTAAGACAAAGGATGGACATGTATGAATCGAAGGAAAGAGGAGAGTATATTAATTGAGGCTATTTGTAGCGAAACTGTGTCAAGACTATAAATATATACTGAGCAATTACAAGTATCATCATTTCATTTACAACCGATATATTGGATGCTCACTTTGGTGGGGCTGGCTTTGGCGGACCCTGGCCTTTAATAGTGACCTTCACACCGGTAGACAATGTGATTGTATTCCCTCCTCCGACCGTTCCACCTGCGCCACTAATCTCATCTCCATCGGCATCTTCAAGTGCATGCTGGTATTGTTCCTTGTCGAAATCAATGGGTATCAACTTACGCTTCTTCTTCGCAACTACCTCCTCTCCCTCGGTGGTGTCTACTGCGAACGTGGAAGATAGAGTACTCTTCCGCCCTTTCCTGCCTTTGCCTTTGAAGTTGAGACCGATTTTTGTATTTGCAGTACTAGCAGCAGTATAGGACGTATCCGGCCCAGTATCTTCACTTTGTGCTGTGTTTATGTTCACATTTACCTCCTCGTCGGTGGAAATGGGCATGTTCTGATCAGTAGAGTTCGCACTCGTGGCTACAGCTGCATTCGTCTCTTCCGTGAACACACTCGCATCTGGTGGTGGCGGTGGTGGTACAGAGCTGTTTCCATTCTCTATTTCCTTCTCCTTCTCCTTCCCCTCCCCTTCACCATTGTCGGCATTTTCTTCTTCTCCATCTTCTTTGACTATCTTGCCTAGCGACTTCTTGACGAATCGATTGACAACAGGAGCATCCACCACTGAGTGCACACGATCATATCCTTTCTGCTTCTGCAAATCGGCATCTCTTTTTCTTTCTTCAATCAACGTCCTCACTCGTCCACTCAGGCGAACACGACTGCGCTCTATATAGTCTCTGTCTTCTCTGGCGATGCGAGCACGAAATGCCACGCATTCTTGCAACAAATGAGGTTCAATATGCGTTGAATCTTGTGGATCTTCTGAAGTATTCTTTCCATCTGTCACTGGTTCCTTCAGATCTACATCTTTGATGCTAAGCACCACCCCAGTCTCATCATCTCGTTCTAATCCATGAGAAGACTCAATTTCCTGCAAAGTGGTCAATCCTATTTTGGAGCGATGAGAATCCATTAAGGCTTCGCAGTGCAACACCATCTGGCGACGTGAGTCAGCAGTCAATACAGTAGAGTGTAATCGCTTGATGTCTTGCTTCAAGAGGTACACTTCGTTCTTTAGATTATCCACATCTATGCCTTTGGAAGAACTATTTCCTTCTTCCCTCTCACTAATAGCATCGCTACTCATCTCTTGATCTTGATTCTTGTCCCCATCGAGTTCTGCTCCAGCAGCAGGTACATCCTGATTGATCTCGATGAGCTTAGTGATTCTCTCAATTTCGGATGACTTGAATTCGACCTCGTGTTCTACTTCTTGTCTCTCTTTCTGATTAAGATCTGCAAACTTGAGTAGTAACTCGCTATCTGATGCACTCATCTTTACAAATATATGCTGCTTCCTCACACTTTCCTCGATTGATTCCTCTCGGCCCTGTTCTCCTAATTCGCTATTACTAGAACTGTGTAAATACTCGTCAAAGAAGCCACCTGCTTTGGCTCTCTTTTGATCATCTCGGGCATAAAAGTCCTTCAAGAAAAGAGTAGGTAACAAATCAATGGCCACACTACATGCACGGATATTCTCGAAGTACACGAAACACCAAGGTTTGTCCTCAATGCGAACGAATTTCTTCACACTGCCGTAGCCATAGACACACATTAGTCTATGCAAAATTTGATTGTCCAAACAACGTGGAATGCCTCCCCAATAGACACAGAACACTTGGTTTAAATCATCAGGCAATTCACTGCAGCGTGGAGGAACAAAGACGGGAAGATTACCGGATTTCTGAAGATTATTTATCTGGATCTGGCTACTGTTAATATTACTGACCCCATTCGCGTTGTTTATGCGATGTGCGTTACCCACAATTGCAGCAGGAGGAGCATGCATCATGGCCCCTGGTGGTGGGGCCATCATAAACATGTTGGGTGGAGGCAAACCACCAGGCAGCTGAGGCAATCCTGGAGGCGGGCGCATTATAGGTATGTTCATTCCTCCAGGACCTGGTGGAGGACCTGGTGGTGCTGGTGGCGGTGGATTGCTGCTCATTTTAACTAAGTTAGGCTATCCTCTTCACCTACAACGACTTTACCACGAATCGGACTTTGTACTCCAATACTTTTCAATCGGACCTTAGACCTCCTTTCAATCGACTCAGACGAGTCAAGTCGATGATCTCAGAGCCTAATCGGTCGCATGCAGGCCATGGAGATCTTGAGAGGTGCCATGACAGGGTCGGCACGTCCCTTTGGCCAAAACCTGGAAAAGGTGCCGATTCGACACCATTGACACTCTATCGGTGCGCGTAGGAGCGCTGATATCGTTATTTGGGCTCTATAGTGTAGGAGTAGCTATCATTTGAGGCCGAATTCGTACTAGATTGGTGGATATCACGGCATTGGAGAGAGCTGAGGAGATTTCTGAGGTTTGAGTGAATTTCAGTACGAATAGTGTCAGTTCTCTTCTATTGAGTGCTCTGAAGGACTTTGTGTGTTTTAATTTTATCACAGAAGAGCTCAGTTGCAAGGATGTCTCGTCTATCTTATTCCAATCCCGGAAGTAGTACTTCTGTGACCTTGAATATTGGTCAAGAGCTGGTGGGTGTAGGATGTGGCAGTAATATTGAAGTGATTCGTTTAGGCGTGGAGAATGTTTTGGAGAGCAGCACGCTTCAACTGAAAAGTAGTGGTCGTTTCACGGTTACTGATTGCGCTTTCAGTCCATTAGATCGTGGTATGATTGCTGCCAGTGCGACCAATGGCATGTTAAGTGTACTTGATGTACATGCCAATACTAGAAATCGTACCAAAGGCAATAGAGGAAGTATAAGTGGTGCTTCCAAGTCCAAAATGATGAAATGGGACTCTATGGAGACGTCTCGATCTATCAACAAGATCTCGTGGCATCCTGAAGTGTTAAATGTATTGTTAAGTAGCAGCATGGATGGCCTCATCCGTCTGTTTGATATACGAACAAAAGGGCCTCCACAAGGAGTGTACAACCCTCGAGCAGATGCGTGTAGAGATGTGCACTTCAACCCCTTCCAAACCCACCAATTGGCTGCAATTACTGAAAATGGTAGTCTCAGTCTATGGGACGATCGAATGGCAGACAAGTTTCTGTATCGGATTAATGCACACACAATGCCTTCTTTGAGTCTGGCTTGGAACCCTTGTCAGCCCAATATCGTTGCTACGGGTAGTAGAGATAGAACAGTGAAAGTATGGGATATTACTACTTTTGCAAACGATGCGGATGGTAGTCTCACCACAACGAACACTACTACTCTTGACACTACTACTGCGAACAGTACAGCTCACAGTCACGTAGAACCTTTGCATACCATCCACACGCCTAGCGCAGTGGGGCGTATTCGCTGGAGGAAGACTGCTCGTTTTAGTGATCAGCTTGCAACTATCAGCAGTAGTGCTTCGGAGAGAGGAGATATATTGATTTGGAAGGTTGGTATGCCGAATATTCCAGCTTGTGTGCTACAGGGACACGATATAGAAGGGTGTGCAGACTTCCAATGGTTGGATACGCCTGCAGAAGCTGACTACTTGCAAAAGGTTCATCAAGCACTTGCAGATCGAGCTAAAAACAATACTAGTGAAGGTAACAGCGGGACGGATAGATACTTGCAAATGCACGACAAAGGGGGGCAAATACTGACAAGTCCCGATATCAGCAAAACCCAGCGAAAGAATATAGGATCTCCCAATGTACCACCTCCCATACCCCAACTGGGTAGCCCCAAGTTTTCAAGGAGTAGACTGCCCTCCCACAGTGGCAGTGGAACCTCTTTGTCGAGTCTAGATAAATCGATAAGTCGCAGTGATCACGGTACATTTGATATGGATGGGTCAGAAAAAGAAGGGAAAGATGGCGCAGAGGATACATCAGAAGATAGAGAGGAGTTGCGGACACGTGACCCTGATGACTATGGTGTGTTTCTCAATGTATATCAGCATGTACTGAGTGTGGGCAAGAATGGCACTATGTTAGTACAAGATGTGCGCAATGGTTACTTCCCTCGACAACACATCTCGCCGTGTGTCACGGCCATTAGTAGCCAGGGACATGTGGCCTTCCAGAGAGGGGAGGTGATGCGAGGAGATGTCATTGGACTATTAGCGAATCAAGAAACGCAAGAGGCTCCAGGTTATTTCAGAGACGTACCAAGCAAGTTTGGGATGGCAATTCCTGAGATACGTATACGTATAGGTGGTCAGGTTAAAGAAGATACTAAAGAATCATTTGAAAAGAAAAATGATCAAGATGATGAAAAGGAGAAGAATGATGGTGCTAAGGATGCTAAGGATAAAGATCAGAGTAACAAGTCTCAAGGGAAAGATAGAAAAGACGGACAAGAAGAAGAGAAGGAAGAGCAGATGCCTAGTCTGGTGTCGAGTACTATCGGTAGCACTAATGAAGGTACTCTGCTTGATACACAGCAGGTAGAGATCGAACGCCTCAAGGGCAGTCTCGGTACTGGAGTGGTCTATTGCGGTCTAGCAGAGATCAAGAATCTTGTGGAAGCCGCTGAGATTCGCAATGTGAGAGGCGCGGAAGGCGGTGTTTTCGATCCCGCAGTGGTGTCTCTGCTTGCCCGTACTTATAAACTAGGCATAGGGGAGGTTGGTCTGACATCTGCTCTTAAGGCTTGTGCTTACAACTTGGCAGTTGCACACCAATCAGGATTGCAGTGCAGGGCTGCTGTGTGGTCATCAGTGTGGTCATTATTGAGCTCTTTTAGTACTGATACTAGCAATGGTAGTAATAATAATGAGAGCAAGATTGTATTCGATAATAGTGTCAGTGGTATCAGTGATCTGCCCACACAATTGCCCTTCACCTTGGATATTTTGGGCAACTTGTTGCAAGAATTACTAGAAGGAGGAGATTGCCAGCACTTCGTAGTTGTCTGTGAAGTGCTCAAATGCGCTGAAGTATTAGAACCTGTATGTGATAAATACAACATTACAGTACTGCAACGAAGAGAGATCTATTTAGCGTATTTTGATCTATTGGCGCATTTGAAGTTATTCACTTGTGCAAATGATATCATCAAAGCCTCTGATGAGAAATATATTAGTCGAATGAGTCGTCAAGGTGTGTTGATGTACACGAGTTGCAGTAGTTGTGGTAAGGAGATTCAAGAGAACCAATCACGACCCTGGTGTAACAAGTGCAAAACGGTTGCTGTTTCGTGTAGTCTTTGTCACCAACCAGTACTCAAAATGCTGCATTGGTGTCCTGTATGTGGTCATGGAGGGCATATTGAATGCATTATGAAGTGGTTCAATATGTACAGTACATGTCCTAGTGGATGTGGACATCGCTGCTATGAAAGTGATTGTCATACGAAGATCTCATTACGACCATGTGATGACAAAATAGAAAGTTTGCTGAAACAACATATTGGTACTGAAGGCTTTTGTGCGAATGTGATCCAGAATCTCAGAAGCAAATCTTATTCTAGGGAGGAGAAAATCAGAGCGTTGGCCATGGTAAAGGCAATACGCAAAAAGGAGAATACCAATGTATAATCAATAGCATATATCTCATGTATCGTTAGTGTGTTTGTTGGATTATCTATCTGTGTGTATGTAGAACCCGTGGAAGACGGCTTTCAGTATTATTACACTCATTCTCCCAGTGTTACTTTGATGACTAATCAACAAATTTACAAGTTCTCTACAAATGCCTCCATCAATTGCTGCTCATTGGGGCCTGTGCTATAACTACCTTCCACCGTTAGTCCCAATTTGTTCGCTTCTTCCGTGGCTGCACTTAATATGCTCTCAGGTCCAACAAGGTGGGGTTTCTTCACATTACATGCCACCTCGTAACCAGCATCATGTTGCAAAGTCAATGCTTCCACTCCTTCCAGTCGCTTGACAGCTTTGGTCACTTTACGTACATCTGTAAGACTGTCTGTGGGTGGGAATTTGATGTTAAAGTTCATCATGAAGGGAACAGCACCCACACACGACATACCGGTCTTTCTATCCATTTCTACGAGACTGCCATCGACGGGCTTGATGTCTCCAGCCTCTCCGTTGAAATCCTTTCGTATTTGCGATGCTAGTCCATCTAAGTCATAGGTACATTCTGTAGAGCTTTTGGATTGCTCAAAGTAACCCAAATGTTTCCGAATTGTGGCCAATCGTGGTACCTCATCATTGCCTGAAGTCACTTTTTCATCCGCATAACCATAAGCATACACTGTAGTGTATGGAGAGATCATAGAAATAAACTGCTTGGCACTTTTGCCTGTTTCGAGCAAATCCTCCATTCTGTCCTCTTCTGTCACTATATCCGTGCTTCGAAGAGGACAAAAGGAAATGTGATCCAAGATACCCAAGGTGGGGTGTGTTCCGGTGTGTTTGGCAAAATCTAAGGGAGAATCCACCACACTTTTGAATAACTCGCACGCTGAAGTAGCCAGATTCGTAGGGTCCGTGTCGACAAGGTAAAAGGAAGTGCGATTATAAGCCATATCACTAAAAGTATGCGCAAAATGAGTTCCGCGAGACGATTTTAAGCAGCTGCACAGATTGCTCAAGGGGGCTATGCTGGCAGGTTTCGATGTACTGACATACAAGATGGCCAGATGTGCACGCATTGCTGATATGTTCCTGAATTCGAAGATGACTCAGCAGCTCCGTTCACCCCATAAAGGTACCGATTTGGAATTTTGTACTCCAATACTTTTCAATCAGACCTTAGACCTCCTTTCAATCGACTCAAACAAGACAAGTCGATGACCTCAGAGCCTAATCGGTCGCATGCAGGCGAGATCTTGAGAGGTGCCATGACAGGGTCGGCACGTCCCTTTGGCCAAAACCTGGAAAAGGTGCCGATTCGACACCATTGACACTCTATCGGTGCGCGTAGGAGCGCTGATATCGTTATTTGGGCTCTATAGTGTAGGAGTAGCTATCATTTGAGGTCAAACAGATCCGATAGAGATGCCTATGAAGGAAGTGTCGTCGAAGATTTTTTGTGACTACTGAGACAGAGGCTCACTTCACTGAAAGTCAAATAGTCTTCTCAGTAAGCTTTTTCAGTCTCAAATTTGTTTGTAAGAGACTGGACTGACAGCATTACCTTTCAACTATGTCCGAACTGGTCTCCTTGTCGACTGTCTTCGTCACGAGTCCCTTCGACTTGATTATGAGCAGCTATCTGGAGTTTTCGGACTACTTACGCCTCTCTGAGATCAGCAAGACTCTATTTGATGAATTACACGCTCGTCCGTGGATTCTTGTGCACTTTGGAGAGCGAAAACCCTTTCTCTGTGTCTTTGGAAAAGGCAATGCACGAAACAATTACGAAGATGGCTTTCCTGTGTTGTTGGACGGAAATGATGAGAGTCTATTGAGAAGGGAGAGCATTAGATTGCGTCGTAAGTTGATTGATATAAAAAATCTGACCCCGATATTGTTTCACCAATTCAATCTGATGTTTATGCCTAGGGTAAGGAATGACATAAATGTGTTTGGTCATGACCAAGCAGTCATCAAAGTGAGTATTTTGATAACTTATTGGAAACGTGTAATGTTCTCTCGAACAGCTTCGTGGTATGCCATCGTCATTCTCGCTTATATCATCAACAAACATCTAATGAGGGACGTCGAGTATTGGAATTCCCCATCTCCCATCCAGAAGCGCAATGACTCTCTTGTTGCTAACCATCTATGTACGAGCAACTGTCTTTACAATGAAGTATGGGACAACCTGTACGATATCTTCACAAAGATCATGCTTCATCCGTTCTACATCAAGCATTTCGTAGAGCATAGAAACTTCGCCCTATACGTACTAAGAGACTTGGTCTTCCAAATGAGCGTTCAGAAGGCTGCTGAGGTTGAAGTATTAGGAGATGGTGGCTCTACTGATGAAATAATAGCGGTGTATGATGCTATTTTGACCACAGCACCACGACGTCGCGATAATCAGGCCTACCATGCATTGGCGAACATGTTGTATCATTCGCTAGGAGGTTATCATGAGGACATATTGTCCGAAGGACCTTTCAAAGAGAACAAGTATTGGATGAGAAATAGGAGTAAGGAAGATTCCATGGAGGGTGGTTGTAAGGATTTGTACTATGAAGAGAGAGTACCTTTCCTTCCTGATTGGCTCTATGAGAAGGATAAGGATGGTCTTGACATCACCCCCTTGCTGAACACTGATATACCCAATTCGCAAGATACGTTCATTCCGCGTACAGGAACCTTCTGGAATACCATGGGCTGGCACTATAATGACAATGAGAGCTCTCTTTACACCCATGTCGCTTTTGCAGAGACACAGTTGAACTCGGCAAGTTTGCGATCTTTTGGTAATTTGGGACTACATGAATTCATTTACGATGCTGTGTCTGTCAATGACGACAGCAAGCTTTACAAGAGGTGGTATCGAAGCGAATTGCAGTCTCGATTGACATCCAATAGCACTGCTATGTGTCGTATGGAAGTGTCTCCATTACTACTAGATGGTCCGCTCACACATTCATTGATATCGGCTTTCCGAATGGTAGAGCGGCTCCTACAACTAGATTCTCTTACTGAGCGTGCATCACTGTGCTCTGCATTCAAGCGTATGCACATCTTGTACTACATGTGTTCAGCAGTATTGCGGCTTATTCCAGACGATGAAGAGGGTACGCTATCACGGTTGAAAGAAGTAGAAGAAGGGCTGGATAATGAGATTGAGAATGACCATTATGAGTTCATGGATATTCATATGGATCGTCGTTTGATGAGATTTGAAGATAAAAGGCAAACAGAAGGTGGATTACTTGAAGAACTTGACGGCATTCTTTACGCACAATCTGGAGATGCTCTGGTTACGACAAAGACTGGACCACTGCAACTATGGCTTCCTTCTTTCTTCGATCACTACAATACCTCCTTCCATCGACTTATATCCTCTTTTCTGGTCAGTATGTGTTATGTTTATAGATGGGGTTTATTAGATGGCGATGAAACATTACCAGAGACAGATCTACATGAGAATACGTTGCCTTATCGCACTCTAAAGGAATGTCTAGCACTAACCTTTTCCCAAATATTGATGTGTCTTCGCATCACGTGGAAACATCTGGCTCCAGCAATGCATCAGAAACTTCACCATTCTCTAGTAGAGAATGTGGATCCTCTCGACACAAGTCTCGAAAACAAGCTCCGCACTGCCTATAGAACCTTCGAGACAGATCATGCACCACATCAGATCCCTTTCCTGCCAGCTAATCTGCTCGCAATCACGCGTAGTATCGAAATACCGCTACTCAGATTGTGTGATATACAAGGAAGAGAAGTTTTTCATCAAATCAGTAACACCATGGCTGTGCAGAGTTTTCGAAGCGAATTGCTATTGTTTCGCGATGAGATATATAAACCTATGCTTTCTCATTTTGATGCTTTCAAAAGAGGACAGCATGTGTTCCGAGTGTACTTGAATGGAGAAATCAGTGAAGGTGTAGATAAGGCGACCTTTGGAAATCTAGAGCAGCTAGTATTGTGGAGCAGTTCAGAAACATAGGTCATTTATATCAATTATGTGTACTTTCAAAGCATTGTTGATCTTAATTACAGTCGTTACAGCCTTTAAACACACTAAAATACATAATATCTGTCAGTCTCCCCATCTTAGTGTGGAGATATCACAATCGATAGCTCTTTTCATTGAGTACTGGGTCCTGCAAGTGGTACTTCTGTGCCACATTCCGCAGCGTCATCTTCTTGTTATGGCTCTCTTCAGTACTGCAAGTCAATTCATAAAGTGTACACAGATTGAACACGACGGGATCAGTCATGTGTTTGCCAGGGTTGCTCCGAATCAGGGTCTCTAACTTGTCCGTAGAAGATGACACGCCTTTCATATGTAAAGCACACACAGCATAGTCGTTGACGGCCATGGCCGTGAGGTTAGGATCCACTTTGATGAGAAAATCCAGAGGCCACACCACTTCACCTTCTTTTCTGTGTAAAGCTTCAGAAGAAGACTCGACTACTTCTTGGGACGTATCACTAGAAGTCGCTTTCAGAATCACGTCATCGAAGATATTCATGGCATCTTGGAACTCATTCATACCATACAATGCAAGTGCTCTAGTTAACCTTACCAAATACGTCACACTGTCATCACTATCACTCAAGTCGTTTTCTTGTAATGCTTCGATGGCCTTGTCGCAATATGCAATAGAAGCTTTTAGAGCACTGTTTTGTAGCAAAGAGCGAGACAATCGACACAATACGACAATAATTGCTTTGGATATACTCAGATTGTACTCTTTGACGCTCTCTTTGTCAATGGCTACTTGACCAGCATTATCTGGAGATATTGGACCTCCATGACTATACCCATCCACACAGTGGCCTTCCTCATCTCTACGCATACATTGAATGTCCATGAGCATTGCTAAGTAGTGTTTCAAGACCAACGGCAATTGTCTTATTTTGACACACACATTGACCATACTGTGTCGAATAGACCACTGCCATTTGTATATCGTAAAGAGCTGTTTGCTATACTCTTGACCGTTAGTAGTGTGTGGGATGCCCTGCTTCTCGCAAGAACGAATATTGTATTTGCGGATAAGACAGTATAAGTCCTTCAGTTCATCATACAGTATCGACATCTTCTTCAAGGACTCATCTCCACGCCCAATATTTACGTACACTTCAGCCAGCAGCAATCGGAATGCGATGAGACTGCTAGACAACAATGGCACGTCACTTTGGCTCAATGTTTCTATTTTACTCTCCGAGGCTGCCAACTGCGACTCTTGGATCAAGTGCACGTTCAACAGCCCATGCTGCACAATTGCAGATATATTTTCGCTATGATTGGCCATCACTTTCTTCAGTCTGCGTTTCTCTGTCTTGATGGCACAGATGACTTCCTCACACAGTGTGTCAAATTCCTTGCAACGAAACAATGCCTCACATCGCAACGATTTAAATTCCGTCAATTCGCCTGTAGATGCGATATCCTGATATGCCTCCCCTGCTGCTCCCTCGGGTTCTTTTTTATACAAATAATCGGACAATTGCAACACTTCTCTCCAAGCATTGTGAGCAGCCAGAGTCTGCATTCCTGAAATACTCTTCTCTACGTTATTGAGATCCAAAGGAGGAACAGCACATTTGGAAAGGAATTCTTGTGTCAAACGTGCTTCTGCCTCTCGAACACGCACACTCGGACTCACTGCATTGGTCGTATCTGTATTCGATTTATCTTGGATATTCAGTGAACCATCTTGTTTACTTCTGCTACCTTGTGCAGAAGATCCTCGAGATGCATTGAGATTCGATGGGGGTGTCAAAATTCTCTCCTTAGTTTCTTTGATACTCGGAGGCGCTGGAGGACTATTCACTTGCTGAATCATAGGTGGCCTCGTTTTACTACTCGTGCTTTCCTGATGTTGTGCATAGAGCACACCCGTCAAGGGGTCATCGATCTTGATCTTGGCTGAGAGATCGCTATTAGGCAAATTCGTGAGGGGAGATTGCAATTGGTGCATGGCTTTACCACTCGTTGTTGGATTCAGCCGGTTCAAACCGACAGGCACTGGAGAAGTGTGCTTGAGAGGAGTGGCGGAGACGCCGCCTACTTTCACTACAGGTTCAGTCTTCTGGAGATTATTGCTCATCGCCTTATTTGGATTTTAAACAACAACTGCCACGCAGTTTTGGATTCTATGCTTCTTTACCTTTCAATCAGA
>JACLAD010007872.1_pt1 | contig 34711 bp, 22 predicted proteins | sample 8027901 | NCBI WGS metagenome assembly JACLAD01 (sample SAMN15725071, study PRJNA655200) | protist metagenome | isolation source: fluorescence activated cell sorting (FACS) single amplified genomes of... | place: Spain: Blaines Bay Microbial Observatory, Mediterranean Sea | collected 2016-07-05 | reverse complement strand
GCGACGACCAGACCTTTACGATCAGTGTATCTGCCGTGAACGACGCGCCTGTGATTGATCAGGGAGAGTCCGCAACACTGACTACCGATGAAGATGCTGCTCAGACTCTGGCGCTTACTGCGACAGATATTGACGGTGACGACCTGAGCTGGAGTGTCATTTCTGGCGCCACTAATGGTGAAGCATCCGTCGATGGCAGCGGCCTGGTAAATTATGTACCAGCAGCTGACTTCAATGGTTCTGACGTGTTCACCGTTCAGGTAAGCGATGCCGGGTTGACTGATACCATCACTGTTAACGTGACGGTAACTCCAGTGAATGATGCGCCTGTCGTTGTTGAAGGTAATGCAGTATCGATTACCACTGCAGAAGATACAGAAAAGAGCCTGACGTTGAACGCCAGTGATATTGATGGTGACAGCCTGAGCTGGTCCGTCGCTTCACCAGCCAGCAATGGTTCTGCGACTGTTTCGGCGGGCGTGGTGAACTATGCTCCAGGCGCCAGCTTCAATGGTAACGACAGCTTTGCGGTCGCAGTGACGGACGGCACTGAGACTGTGACGGTACAGATCAATGTCACCGTCACCGCTGAAAACGACGCCCCAGTGATCGATCAGGAAACTGCGTCTATCGCAACGGATGAAGATACGCAGGGCAGTGTAACGCTCAGCGCAAGCGACCCAGAAGGTACGGCTCTGAACTGGACGATCAGCTCAGCTGCTGCAAATGGCTCTGCTGGTGTCAGCGCTAGTGGTGTCGTCACTTACGATCCCGAAGCAAACTTTAACGGTACAGATAGCTTCACCGTCATGGTTTCGGATGGCGATCTGAACGACACCCGTGTTGTTAACGTTGTCGTATCAGCAGTAAATGATGCGCCTGAAATCACAGAAGGTGAGACGGCTTCTCTGAGCACCGACGAAGACAACATGGGCAGCGTTACTCTGAATGCTACTGATGTTGAGGGTGACACCATCAACTGGAGTATTGGGTCTCAAGCTAGCGATGGCACTGCGGTGGTGTCAGGTACTGGTACCAGCCAGACCGTGAATTACACACCAGCAGCTGACTTCAATGGCACCGATAGCTTTGTTGTTGCGATCGACGATGGCACAGATACCGATAGCATCATCGTCAATGTGACGGTAGCGGCCGCCAACGACGCGCCAGTTATCACTTCAACCGAAGTAACAACAGCGACAGAAGGCGAGGCCTACCAGTACACAGTAGCTGCTAACGATGTCGATGGTGATGCGCTGACCTTCAGCCTGACAGAAGCACCTGAAGGTATGATGATCTCTGGAAGTACCATCAACTGGACACCAGAAAACGGTGTTGAGACAGCGAACGTGACCGTGACTGTGGCTGACGTTACAGCAGAGGCGACACAGAGCTTCACTATCACCGTGACGCCAGTGAATGATGCACCTTCTATCACGTCAGCCGCGGTAACTACCGCCACTGAAGGTGAAGCCTACAGCTACACCGTTGTGGCCGAAGACGTGGACAGTACTGAACTGACGTACAGTCTGGCTTCTGCTCCGGAAGGTATGACCATCTCTGGCGCGACGATCAGCTGGACGCCAGCCAATGGTGTTGAGTCGGCGAATGTGACTGTCGAGGTTTCTGACGGCAGTCTGAGCGATAGCCAGAGCTTTATCATTACGGTTGGAGCAACCAACGATGCGCCTGAAATTGATCAGGGTGCCGTTACTGCGCTGACAACGGATGAAGACACTTCTGCAACACTCAACCTGACGGCGACCGATGTCGACAGCGAAAGCCTGACCTGGCGTATCAGTAATGCGTCTGAAAATGGCAGCGCGAGCGTTGATGCTTCGGGCGTCGTCAGCTACGAACCCGCCGCTGACTTTAACGGCAGCGATAGCTTCGAAGTAGAGGTCAGCGATAGCGAACTGACGGATACCATCGTCGTTAACGTAACTGTTAATCCGGTTGCCGATGCGCCAGTGATTGCTGAAGGTGAGACTGCTGCACGTACCACCAACGAAGATCAGCCACTGACCTTTGCGTTGAACGCCAGCGACGTCGACAGCGCGACGATCAACTGGAGCATCAGTAGTGTAGCCAGCAATGGTTCTGCGACGGTTTCAGGTACGGGTACGACTCAATCTGTGAACTATGTGCCGAATCAGAACTTCAATGGTACTGACAGCTTTGTTGTGCAGGTATCGGACGGTTCACTGAACAGCACGATCGCAGTGACAGTGACGGTGAATGCAGTTAATGACCTGCCAGAGATCACGTCTGTCGCACCAGTGGTAGCAACGGAAGGCGAGCTCTACACGTATCTGCCATCAGCGACCGATGTTGAAGGTGACGCTCTGACATGGAACGTGGGCACTGCGCCTGCGTCTATGACAGTGAACTCAGCGACCGGTGAACTGAACTGGACGCCGGCTGAAGGTGTAACCTCTGCGGATGTGACTCTGCTGGTCAACGATGGTGGAGCTAACGTGACTCAGGCCTTCACTATTACTGTGACGGCAGTGAATAACGCACCAGTGATCACTCAGGGTGAAAGCACCAGCGTGACCATGTCAGAAGACGGTGCACCAACGCCGTTCACTCTGGTGCTGAATGCGACCGACAGCGACCACGCTGGCTCTGAACTGAGCTGGTCAGTAAGCTCGGCTGCAACCAACGGCACAGCGACTGTATCGGGCACTGGTCTGAGTAAGACGGTGAACTACGCTCCGGGTACTGGTTTCTCAGGAGCTGACAGCTTCACTATTCAGGTCACTGATGGTGAACTGACGGACAGTATTGTGGTGAACGTCACTGTACAGGCAGTGAACGCCGCACCTGTGATTGATCAGGGTGATACCACCACCATGACACTGGATGAAGACGGTAGTCAGACTCTGTCTCTGAGTGCAACTGACAGTGACGGTGATGCACTGATCTGGAGCGTCACTTCTTCTGCCAGTGATGGTGGTGTGAATGTCGATACTAACGGTCTGGTGACCTATGTCCCTGTTGCTGACTTCTACGGCAATGACACCTTCACGGTTCAGGTCTCTGACAGCGAACTGACTGACAGCATTACCGTCAGTGTGACTGTGAATTCAGTCAATGACGCACCGGTCATTGCCGAAGGTGCATCAGTGACGCTTGAAGTGAATGAAGACAGCTCTGATTCTGTGACCTTTACAGCATCGGATGCGGATGGCGACCCTCTTACCTGGTCTATCTCTTCCGGAGCGGTAGAAGGCATCGTGACTCAGACCGGTTCTGAATTCAGCTATGCGCCTGCAGCTGACTTCAATGGCAGCGATAGCTTTGTCGTTCAGGTGAGTGACGGTACTGCTACCGGTACAAGCACTGTCAATGTGACCGTGATCGCTGTGAATGATGCGCCGGTTGTCACCTCTTCGCCTGTGACTACGGCTAATGAGTATCAGGTCTATGCCTACGATGTAGCGGCCTCTGACGCTGAGGGCGATGCGGTAAGCTACTCGCTGACAAACCCTCCGGCTGGCATGGTGATAACTAGCGCAGGTGAAATCCGCTGGATTCCGGAATCCGCAGGTACTTACAGCGTGGTTGTGAATGCGACTGACGGCTCTGATACTGGGACACAAAGCTTTGATATCACCGTCAATGCCGAGCCTGCTGTTGCTGGCCGCGCAGTGAAAGGTGTGCTGGCGAATGCGCCAGTGGAAGCTGCCGTGTACGCAGGTCTGGATGCCGAAGGCGAGCACAGCTGGAATGTGATTGGCACCACCACGACGGACGCTAATGGTTACTTCGGATTTAACCTGGGTACCCAGTCCGCGCCGGTACGTGTACGTGTCACAACCGATGCAGAGACCACCATGGTGTGTGATACGCCGAGTGGCTGTCTGGTATCACCGCCTGCCAACTTTGGTGAAAGCGGTACACCGGCTGCGGGTATGATTCTGGATACCATTGTGTCGGGTGCTGATTTTGCTGGCCCAGTAGCGGTTACTCCGATGACACACATGGCTGCGACCTGGCTGCAAGCCTTCCCGCAGGCGCTGGATGACAACAACGTGTTGTTGGCTCACAAACGTCTCGCGGCTCTGTTCGGCTTCACTGATGACACTTACGTCAGCCAGCGTGTGCCAGACCTGACGGATGCCTTCGAGCGCAACTTTGCACTGAGCAGTAACGAGCAGGCTCTGCGTCACTCAATCTTCTCTGCGAGCCTGCAGGAGACTGCCATTGTGGCCAGTCTGCCGATTGATAGTGTTGCTAAGAACATTGGCCTCATCTTCGGTCTGTTGGGTGGCCAGATGCCGCTGAAATCCGGCGAGCTGGATGTAAGCACTCTGGGTCTGACTGATCCTGATACTGAAGAGCCGATCACTACGGTCAGCTATACGGGCTTCGATACTTTCGTCGCCAGTGCTGAAACCGTAGGGCAGTTCATCAATGACGGTAGTCTCGACAGCATGATTGCCGGTTTCGGCAACCTGGTGACCGACTGGACGCCAGAGCTTGCCGATCCATCGATCTGTCTGGTGGCCGACAATCCTGATCTGGACCGTACCGAGTGCCGCAACATTACAACCATTGGTGAGGCTACAGGCTACGATGCAGCGAACTTCGCACGTGCACTAGCACCAATCGATGTAGCAGGCGGTTATCTGGACGATGCGCAGGCAGCAGAGCTGGCGAACGGTTCGACAGTGAATCGTGACCTGGGCTGGTTGTATGTTGATGAGGCTGCTCAGAACGAGACAGCAGAGATGCTGGGCGGTCTAGCAGAAGTTCTTGGGTACGGTCTGCAGACGGCACTTTGCGTTCCAGAGAACAACAATTCACTGTTTGGCACTCCTTGCCAGATTGAACCAAGTGCTGGCTACGAAGCAATTAGCACTTCAGTGAGTAGCTGTCAGGGTTATGACGGCGACGACTCATGTTCTCTGCGGGTTACCGGCACAGTGAATGGCCAGACGTATAATCTTAGATCACGTGTTGAGGATGTTCGTGCCATGCTGGGTGGGAAGCGTCGTATTGGTTTGTTCCAAACTAACTACGACTTCAATGCCGGGCCTTTACCAATGTGCTTCACGGGTACTATCAGCAACTCGGTTGCGACGATGAATCTGAATAACTTCTGTCTGGTTCTCAATGTCTCTGATAGCCGTAGCGATCTGCTGGCACCTTTTGAGGACTTGAATGCAGTTGCCTACATTGATATTGGTAATGAGGGCTCTGCTGCGTACAACGCGATGCAAGACCTTCTTGCTGAAGTGGTACTTGAGATTGCTGCGACCGGCGGACTTAGCCTGGCCAGCACTGATAGCAACATCGGCACGTACAGCATGAGCAATATTGATATGTCGTTTGTGTTTGACCGTGAAAGCCTGGTGAACCTGAACAAGGGCACGCCAGTGTTCGATTTCGAGGTGGCCTCGTTCAGCCGTACCAACCCTTGGGGTGAGACACTGAACTCGGTGTCAGGTTATCCGATGTTCAAGTTGCAGGTGGATGACACTACGATTCTGACCGGTCGTAACGTCAAAGATAACGTCGGTGTTCCGCCAACGTTGTCCGTGACGAATGCGATTGTTGAAGGTCTTGGGCCAGTGGTCGACATTGCTAAAGAGTACGCTCTGAGCATGATCGATACGACAGTGGCAGCACCTGAACTGACGCCAGAAGAGTGGGATGCGATCATCGCTGAGGTTGAAGCTAACCTGGCGTACAACGGTACGATTACCAGCACGATTCAGGACCCATCGGCTGGCGACCGCACCTACATCGCAACACTGACGCCAGAGGGCAATGTGTTCATCAGTCAGGAGAACAGCACTGCGAATGCTATGCAGCTCTACCTGTCCGGTGCGACTGGCTACATCTATGCTGACGAAACGCTGGTGGCGACTGCTCACCTGGGTAACAGTCAGGATGGCATGTTGCTGAGCTTTGTCGATGGCAGCCAGCGTCGCTATACCAACGCTAACCCGAATCTGTCGGGGCAGTTGAATAGCTTCCTGGAGTTCCTGCAGGTTCTGGTTCCACCGGCTGAAGAAACAGCGCCTTAACCGGCGCTGGTTAATCCAGCTCTAAAAATGAAAATAAAAGCAATGACAATAAAAAGGCCACGCAATGCGTGGCCTTTTTATTATTGGGGATATCTGCAGAGTTAAGGGCACTCAGGATCGCCGGGGCATATCATACCTGGTCCGGGGTCAAGTGGATCAAGGCCCGTTCCGGGGCCTATCGGATCGAGTGGATCTCCCCCTGGGTTCGTTGGCAATCCGGAGCCCGTGCCTGGTTCCTGTGGTTCTGTTATAGGTGGTTCTGTTATAGGTGGTTCTGTTATTGGTGGTTCTGTTATTGGTGGTTCTGTCACCGGCGGTTCAGGGTCAGTGACAGGTTCTTCCGGTTGAGGCTCTGGCTGAGTTGGCGCCGCAGCAGGTTGTTCCGGAGTGAAGGCCGGGTCAAACTCATCTGGCAGACCAAAACGCGTTTCCATACGCTCAATAATACGTTGAACCTGAAGGTCGTCGATGTACTGCTGAGACTCCCGGCGACTTTGCTGGCGGCTCTCGTCCGATGCCTTGCGGTTGCTGTTCTTCTCAGCCCTGTTATCAGCTGGGTCATCTGCTGTGACGTTACTCAGCGTACTTTCACTCTGTTCCGAGTCATCTTCCGCACTGGTTTGTGGCCGTTCAAACGTTAATGGCGGTGCAAAGAAGAAAACCGGCGGCATGCCTTCCGCAGCGATGACGCTTCCTTCTGGTTGATCTACAGTAATGCTCTGTCCTTCAGCGGTGACAACAAAGGTGCCCGTCGGAATTGAAGAGTAGGGGCCGGGGCCCATCAGAGATGAGTAGCTCAGCGGCCCAGAATCGGGCGGCAGCTGAATATCAGGAAAATGCATGGAGACCTGGTCGGGCGAGAGTATGGCTGTTACGCCCATCGTTCCCAGCACCGCAACTTCTGTTGACGGTTGCAGGATTCTGAAGGCGCTCAGGCTGCCATCTGCAATACGGCCAGTGGCGAATTTCAGTTGTCCTGATTCCTGAGTAATCTGCAAATTACCGCTATTTTTATGCGCATCATACTCGAACTTATCCAGAGAAATTACCGAGCCTTCACCGAAGGTAAATGTGCTTTCGTCTCTCAGCAACAACTGAAACAGCTGGCCACTGCCGGATTCAATGCGATCCCCTGGAAAGATAGGCTCACCACTATTTGCTGTCAGGCTTTGATCGTTACGGTAGACGGTCACCGAACCTTTCAGACCGGCCAGCACACCAGCCTCCTGTGCGTGGGCATGAATTGCTGCAGCCAACGCAGTCAGCGTCAGTAAGGCGCTACCGAGGCGCTTACGTGATTGAACATGTCTGTTCATTGCGATACTCGTCGTCATTACAGGGCCCTCAAAGACTGAACAGTTTTGTGACCGACGCCGACCAGCGGGTATTACGGTACTCGTAGTTTGAAATATCAGCGCGATTCAATTGGCGCTCACCGCTGATGGTCAGATCCATATTATCGATCAACTCGATGGGCAGTGTCACAGCGAGCGATGCGAACAAAGGTTTGCTGCGCCTCACGAGTGATGGATCGCCGGTGACAAACTCCGATGAACCTGAGTAACGCGTTCGACTCTGGCTGACAAATGCGGCGATCGATTGTCCGGCGCTGGCTGTCCAGCGGTAGCTCATGCTGGTGGACCAGTTGGTATAGCTGGAAGCCTCGATGCGAGCTTCTTTTGTGCTATAGCCCAATGCCATGTAGAGGTTGTGAACCTTATCGAAGGTCAGCGATCCTGCGACTTTTGAGTAATATCGTTTCCCAGAGCTGCCACTGGCGCCCGGGGCGATGTAGTTATCTGACGACACGCCTGTGCTCAGACGGGTATTTATATAGAGATTCAGATCCTTGAGATCCCAGGCGTAAGAAGAGCTGATGCTCCCCCCATGACTGCGTAACAGACCCTCTCCATACAGAGACTGGTGTTGCGCGTTACCCGAGATGGTCAGGTTGAGGCCATCAAAGTCAAAGCGATTTCCGAGCGTGCCGTACCAACTTGAGAAATCGAGAGAATCCTGTGTGGCGAAGTTATCACGAGTGTATTGAAGTGATGCAATCGCGGCGTGCTGGCGGTAATCACCCCACGCATAGTCCAGATCATAACTGAGGTTGAACTCGGTACCGTATTCCTCAACCTTCTTTTGTGGAAAGTCGAACTCGTAGCCGTAAAACAGAATGGTATCGTCGTCAGGTGCGTTGTTGATGTTGTTATCGTGATGCCCCGTGACTGACACTGAGAGAGTCTGGGTCGCGCGCTGATCGAGCTCATCTATTCTGCGCAGGTAATCAAGAACCAACCACTCATCGCTCTGAGGAAGAGGGCGGGAACGTACCTCTTCGAACTCTTCCCGGGCCTCTACCATCATGTCAGAGTGATAGAGCAGACTTGCATAAATGATTCTCGCGCGGTTCTGATGGGGCTCAAGCAGAAGAATTCGCTCGACGACCGGAATAGCAGACTTAATGTCGCCCTCGTCGATTTTCTGTTGAAGATAACAGTAGTTGAGCGCCAGATCATCGGGCTTACTGTAGATATCGCTGAAGCTGATACCTGTCTGACAATCGCCTTGCCGGGCGGGCGTCGAAGAAGAGAAGTCGGCGACAGCCGCAGAGCTGGCCAGCAAAGTAGAAAGTAAAATGACGTACCGCACGTTCCTGCACTCGTAGAAATCCTGAGCACGGATTGTACGCCATATGCGCCACCATGTATGCCCATTGGCGCATGTAGAAGCGTCTGTTGGCAGTATATCAGGCTGTCAGTATTGACCTTTCTTCGTCAACCGGCTTGCTTCAGTCGGGCTTTCAGGTCTGAGCAGGCTTGTTGAAATCTCTCAAGTTTGTGTTGCTCTTTCTCTATCATGGCAGCGGGTACACGGGACAGAAAACCATCGTTCTGGAGCTTGTTACTGATCTTGTGAATTTCTTCTTCTAGCTTCGACACTTCCTCCCGGATTTTGTCGACATTGTCTGTGTTAAGCGCCTGTTCGCCCATCTGAAATTACCTCCGTGTTAGCGGGACCCCATAGTCCTGCTTGCGTGGTTCATCTGTAAGTATAGACAATAATTTCATATTTGCCTGAAAGGCCATTTTTTAACGGGCCGGAACTCTAAGATATTTTTCCGTTCGTATTTATACGGAGGCCGTAAAACGCAGAGGTGTGATGCTGGTTTTTCGGATTTGGGTACTAACACAACGATATATTACGAGGTGATAACCATGGACATTTCAGCACTACTTGTTTTTCTGTTAATCGGCGCACTTGCTGGCTGGCTTGGTGGTGTCATTACTAAAGGCGGTGGTTACGGTCTGCTAGGTGACATTGTGATAGGCATTTTGGGTGCGGTTGTCGGCGGCTACGTCTTCTCAGTTGCCGGTGTATCTGCAGGCGGCTTCATAGGCTCTGTTATCACGGCTACGGTTGGCGCTGTGATTCTGATTTTTCTGGTGCGATTGCTCAAACGAGCGTGAGTGTTTGAACACCAGTGAGAGTGAAGAAGCCCCGCATTGCGGGGCTTTTTCATCAGACCGGCTTTTAAGCAACGTCTGCTATTTCAGCTTCCGCTTTTTCGGCTTTAGTTTCGTCCAGCATCAAACCGCTGCTGTCGATGAAGGTGACATCAGTCATTCCCATAAACGCCAGAATGTACTTCAGCCAGCCACTGACGAAATCATTTTCCGCGCCCAGAACAGTGCCACCCGAGGTCATTACGACGTAGACCTTTTTGCCTGTTAACAGGCCAACCGGGCCTTCTTCTGTGTAGCGGAAAGTTTCACGGGCGCGCGCCACCATATCGATCCAGGCCTTCAGAGCAGCCGGTACATGGAAGTTATAGACGGGTGCAGTAATAACGACGGTATCAGCTGCACGCAGCTCATTAACCAGCTCGTCTGACGTTGCCAGAGATGTCTTCTGCTCATCACTGCGGTCAGCTGGATCTGTGAAGTTCGAACCAATCCAGTTTTCATTGATAAGCTCAATGCCGTTCGCCAGATCACGTTCGGTAACCTGTGTACTGCCGTCAGACAGTCGTTCAACCAGTTTATCCGCGAGGTTACGACTAACTGAACCTTCCGTTCTCATACTGCTGTCTACGCGAAGAATATGTGTCATACCGATCTCCTGTGTTTTGTAAGGATGCTTTTAACTATTCAACGGTAGTTACGATAAACATTTCTTAACTATGGAAAAATACTCTATGATTGAAAATATTATTCTGAAAAGTAGAAAAATTGATAGGTCTGCAATACCCGGGTCGATGAATCATAGGGGCTTGTCAGAGAAGAGAGCGACAGATGAGTGAACTGGAAGAAGTACGGGTCTTCGTCACACTGGTAGAGTGCCACAGTGCATCAAAAGCGGCAGAACGCCTTGGTGTTGCAAACTCGGCGATCAGTCGACGTATGAAGGCTCTGGAAGAAAGGCTGGGGGTGCAGCTACTGCAACGTACCACCCGGACTATGCATCTGACCGATGACGGTCAGCTGTATTATGACCGCTGCCGTAAGCTACTGGACGACTGGAATGATGCAGAGCAGGAGGTGATGCAATCGGCCACGTTACTGAGCGGCAATATCACGGTATCCATGCCTCTCAGCCTTGGCATTTCCCAACTCTCACCGATCATCGCTGACTTCATGAGTGAACACCCCGGGGTGACGGTCAATTTCGATCTGTCTGACCGTCGGGTTGACGTTATTGAAGATGGCTTTGATCTTGTCTTTCGCATTGGCCACCTTGAAGATTCGACCCTGATCGCCCGCAAGGTTACACGGGTAAGGCATATGGTGTACTGCTCACCGGATTTCGTGGAAAAGTACGGGCCGTTTAATACCCCGGATGATCTTCACGGCGTACCGGTTTTTGGATACAGCAACCTGCGGTATCCCGGACGCTGGCCATACACATCACCAGATGGAAAAACAGGGGAGATTCGTCTTTCACCGGGTACGTTATCGAATAATGGCGAAGCATTAATTGCTGCCGCTGAACGAGGATTGGGAGCCGGTTGCCAGCCAACATTCACTTTGCAGGAAGCCTTCTCAAGCGGACGTCTGATTCCGGTGCTGACCGACTATAAATGGTTTGGGATGAACCTTTACGCTGTGTATCCCCGGGCTCGTCATTTATCGCGGCGGGTACGTGCTTTGATCGACTATGTCATTGAGCGCCTCGGCAAAGAACCTTACTGGGATAAATGTATTGATGAGTTGTGATACTTATACGGATAGTTGGTGTCATAGTTAAAAACACGGGTAGTTTTATGTCCAAGCGCAGGCGATAAAGGAAATATAATGTTCAGTAAATGGCAGTGGTTACTTATCAGGTTCACTCATAAATTGTGGGTGAGAGCGGCGCTGTTTGCGGTCATGGCGATAGTCACTGCATTGATCGCCGCACCAGTAGAGCGATTGCTGCCCGACGCTCTGTCGTTTCAGATTTCGGTCGCCACGATCGATCAGATACTCGATATTCTGGCAACCAGCATGCTGACCGTAACGACCTTTTCGTTGGGGGTTATGGTGTCAGCCTTCACCGCGGCGAGTACCGGGACGACACCCAGAGCAACTCAGCTCGTTCGGGAAGATCCGATTACGCAAAATGTTCTTGCAACGTTTCTGGGTGCATTTCTTTTCAGTCTTGTGGGTATTATTGCGCTTAATACCGGTGTCTATGGCGAGGGCGGGCGTTTGGTTCTGTTTGCCGCAACACTGCTGGTGATCGGCATTATACTGGTCGCCATACTTCATTGGATTGAACATCTTTCGGTATTAGGGCGAGTCACTGAGACCTCCGATCAGGTCGAAGTCGCAGCCGCCAATGCGTTGCGCGCACGAGTAGAGCATCCGCATTTGGGAGCGCGGTGCTTACCCGAAGACTGGCAGCGCCCAGCCAATGGCTTTGATATTAAGTCAGAATCCACGGGTTACATTTGTCATATTGATATCGCCAGCCTCCAGGAAGCTGCTGATGAACTGAAGTTGAATATCAACGTGTTATTGACTCCCGGTAGTTTTGTCTTTCCCGGTAAGCCTCTTGCCTGTGTCGAGTTTAAAGATAAAGAAGACCTCAACAGTGAGCAGGAAGCGCAGCTTATTAACCGGGTCACGTCAGCCTATACCACTGGGAAAACCCGGTCGTTCGAGCAAGACCCACGGTTTGGGTTAATTGTACTTTCAGAGATCGCGAGCAGAGCACTGTCACCAGCAGTCAATGATCCCGGTACAGCAATCGACGTACTGGGCAGGGCAGTGAGATTGTTCTGTATCTGGAGAGATCACCGGGTACTGGGCGATGACGATGAATCTATCTGCTTCCCGTCTGTACGTGTACCGGCATTAAAAACGTCTGACCTGATTGAAGATTTATTTATGCCAGTTGCCCGTGACGGTGCGGGGTTAATTGAAATTCAGATACGCGTTCAGAAATCTATGGCGGCTCTCGGAGATATGGCTCCCGAGGCCTATAGTGATGTCATGGCCCACTATGCGGCGCTTGCAGTAAAACGAGCCAGTCAAAGCCTGGCTCTCGAAGAGGAAGTCGAACAGCTTAAAGCAGTTCAGTGCGAACGGAAACGCCGTTAGTGGCTTTGCGTGTACCACGGCCAACCGTGTCTGCTTTCTCCTGCGTTTCGGCATTGACGTCGGTGCTTTGATTTGTGCTTGCGTTATTTCCAAGGGCTTCTTCAGGGGGAATGGACGCTGTCTCAATGACTTCGCTGTGATCAACAACTAGTTTGTCGGCAATAATATCAACAACGCGTTCGTTATTAGTTTCCACTTTTTTATCGTCGCTCATGCTTCTTCCTTAACGGGAGTTGGGGTTCAGGGTAATCCTTATTCTGCATATAAGGTTGGTGATTAGCAAAGCCATAAAATGGATGCCGTTATCGGTGACTGCTCTCGCGAGTTAGCGGTAAATCCGCTGAGCCCACTCAGTCAGCCCCGACACTACACTGCCAAAGTGATCACCATCTAACAGTGGTACTTTACCAAAGACGTTTTTGACCGCATTTGTGATCACGGGAGACTTTGCACTTCCGCCGGTGACGAAAATCAGATCAGGGGAGACGCCAGCCTGGTCTTTAGCCTCTTTCATTAGCGCAATAATTTTCTCAAGTGGACGCTCGATTGCCTCGGCAAGTTCGGCTCGGTTGATATCCGTACCGAGCGACTCTTCGACGAACTCAAGATTTACCGATGTGATTTCAGCATCGGACAAGGAAATCTTTGCCTCTTCCGCATGGCGAACCAATTGCTGATTCTGCTTGTTTTTACGCAGTAGTAGTAAGCGACCGATTAGTTCGGGTTCAGCACAATCGCGTTGCAATTGCTCCAGATACAGCCCTGTTTCAAGACTACTGAAGCGAGTCAGAGCGGAAACATCGTTAGTCGACACCGCATCAATAAAGGTTTTTGTCGGCATTGGCTTGCCACTTTTGAGCGCGGCATTCATGCCGAATAGTGGCATCAGAGATTCCGTTGCCAGGCGGATATCGAGGTCGTTTCCGCCGATCCGCTCGCCCGTATGTGCAAGAAAATCCGCTACACGATCTGCTTTCTGAATATGATCCGGCCCCATGCGTACCATTGCACAGTCACTGGTACCGCCGCCAATATCAACAACCAGAACGGTTTTATTCTCACTGAGCTGGCGTTCAAAACTTAAGCCTGCTGCAATCGGCTCGTATTGAAATTCGATGTCTTTAAAACCGCTGCGTCTGGCTGCAGTTTCGAGAATAGATAATGCTTGTTGGTTGCTTTGTTCTGAATTCAGGCCCTGAAAATTTACCGGGCGACCAATAACAGTTTGAGTCAGAGTGTTGCCAGCAGCGAGTTCTGCGCGGTGTTTGATCGTCTGCATCATAGCCGTCACGATATCTTCGAAAAAGCCCACAAACTCAGGGCGTAGTCCGCTGGCACCAAGAAAGGATTTTGGGGATTTAACGAAGTAGCCTTCTTCCGGATCGGCGAAATACTCTTTGAAAGCCGCATGACCGACGAACATCACATCATCATCCGCGTGAAGGTCGAGTTCATTACGAGCTCTGAGGGCCATCTGCAACTGGGGTTTGCGTGATGCGATAAAAGCTTCACGATCAGACGTCAGTCCATGACTTACCTGCTCAGTAATAAGCTCACGGGCCATCGCATATAGGGCAGAGGGCATAAAAGTACGCTCGCCATCGACCGGCAATAAACGTATCTCGCCATCCTGTTGCACGCCAATAGCGCAGTTGGAAGTGCCGTAGTCGAAACCGCAGATCATGGAGCAACTCTCTTCAAAAGCGGGAAGGTACCATAGATTGGCTATTGTTTTCAGCTGGCTGTCAGATTGGTCATGATGTTAACGATAAAAGACGAGCATGAGGGTATGATGTAAACCGATTGTGTGAGTAATGTAGGGACATATTGTCGTGCTGAAATCATTGTTAATTCTATCTTCTCTTTTTCTTGCCGTTGGTCTTACCGTCTTTGCTTGGTTTGCTTTTACATTTTTCAAAGCATGGAATGGTGATGGTTACACCGCAGTCGATAAGGCGGTAAGTGATCAGTACTATACGAAAGAAAATCAGCTGTACTTTGTCTCTATGGGTAACTTCTTCTCGTTGGGGGCTAAGAAAATCGAAGGGGCTGATATATCCTCTTTTCAGATTCTCACTACAGAATATGCTCGGGACCTTCAACATATTTACTTCAACGGAAAAGTAGTCGACTCCGTTGATCTGGAAAGTTTTCAGATACTGTCCCAGGTTTACGCCAAAGATAAGAATTCAGTATACATACTGGGAAAAAGTGAACCTCGTGCTGATCTCCAGACATTTGAGGTTTTTGGCGATAGCTACTATGCCAAAGATAAAAATACGGTTTGGTATTTCTATGACATGGTAGAGGAGGCTGACCCTCATTCATTTAAAGCACTAGCCGACCCTGTAGAGGGTGTAGATCATAGTAATAGTTTCCTTAGAGGTCACCTGGCCGATGATTCTTAAATATGATGCTTTCACTGTCGAGTAGGTAGAATAATGAAACAATCAGTATTCGCTAGAGAAGAATTACATCTTTCCTGGAATCGTTGCTGGTCAGGTATTGGAGCTAGTGGGGATGGGGAAGCTTTAAAACACGATTTAATAACTGCCTGGAATGAGCCTCAACGAAAATACCACACGGAACAACACCTGTGCGAATGCCTGGCTCTGTTTGAGGAGTTTCAGCATCTGGCTGCCAATCCACACGAAGTTGAACTCGCAATCTGGTTCCACGATGCCGTGTACGATATTAAAGGCAAAGACAATGAGTTGAAAAGCGCAGAGTGGGCACGAACTGCATTAGAGGAGGCAGGCGTCAGCAAAGAAAAAAGCCAGCGGATTTATGACCTCATTATGGCAACTGAACACAGTGCGATGGATACTCTTGATACGTCAGATAAGCGACTACTCGTCGATATTGATCTGGCCATACTAGGCAGTTCTACAGAAAGATTTGTTGAGTATGACAGACAGGTAAGGGCGGAATACAGCTATGTTCCGGGCTTTCTCTATAGAAGAAAGCGGAAGCAGATACTGCAGTCGTTTCTTAAGCGAAATCCGATTTATCAGACACCCGACCTGAAACTCAGATTTGAGCTTCAGGCCAAACGAAACGTGAGCTGTTAACCCGTACTACCAATCACCACCTGAGCTTCCACCGACACCGGCACGGACTTAAATGCCGGTGTACGGCTGCGCTGATCAACGGTCTGGCCGACGAGAACATTCGCTTCAGGATAGTAAGCCGCGATATTGCCTCGCGGAAGGTCAAACGCGACGACATCGAGATTGCGCATCTCGCCAGTATCTGAACGCAGGGTGATTTTATCTTTCTCTTTTAAACCGAGTGCGGCAATGTCATCTTCATTCATCAGAACCGAATGGCGGTGCTTCGTATCGCGATAGCTGTCACTCTCTTCATAAATGGGGTATCCGGATTATCTGGTTGCTATGCGAAATTGAAAGGTGGGCGACAAGCAAAACTCACAACGGATTAACTGGTTGATAGGCCCTACATAACCACACTTGAAGCACCGTGAGGTGTCGGGATGGGCGAACAGGAGTCAGCAGAGGCCATATTAGGCTCTCTAACCAAGAGCTGAAGGGCTGAACCTGTCACGAGTGGATAGTTGACCACTCTCTGATGTGTACGAGCAGAAGCCTCCCCGGAGGGCTCTCGATAACTGTATGGCGGGCCGGAAGCCCAAAGACTGTCGAAGCGCTCAGAGCACACAGGCGAGCGAATTCAGCGGAACGAAGCTCAGCCCGATAATGGGGGACAGGAACCGCCGTGGTACGGATCCGTTTGCCCGGTGGTGTGAGAGGACGGGGGAGGCGACTCCCCCTCCTACTCGATTCTGCCCCGCCCTGAATAGAGTTCATCTGAAGTTTCTGTGTACATAGCTATCTGGCAATAATCAATTCCTGAAAAAGGGGCGCACCGACGCGCACGTGGAGTCGTCTGGCAGTCTGTCGGGATTAGGTTGTTAGGTCTCTCATAGCCAGAAAACCCCGGTTGGAAACCGGGGCTATGACAGAGAGGGAATGCAAAGGCGAACTCGCCGCCGATCAGTTGGCCTTGGGTTGTTGATCAGAAATTAACGCTGATCCCCAGTGAAGCGGTGCGCGGCAGGTTAGCCATGGCGCCATCGGGCAAACGTGCAACAATTTGCCGTTCATCGAACAGGTTGTCCACTTTCAGGAAGACATCGGCACTGGCGGTCAGCGCGTAACGGCTGATGAAGTCGACCAGGAACAGGGACTCGGTCTCGTCCAGTTTCGTGGCGGTGTTGTTGCATCCTGCGCTGGCACACATCTCATCGACGTAGGTGGCCACAAGGTAGTTGTCCCAGCCACTCGGGTGTTCCATGCCTGTCCGGAAGCTCATCTGGTTTTCAGGTACGTCCTTGAGCTGATCGCCTTTTTTCAGGCCCGAAGCGGCATTGTCCTTGCTGATTTCCGCCTGGGTAAAGGTGTAGGTAAGGCTGACCGGAAGGTAGAACTCGCCTGCCTGGGTGCCGGTCTGGAGCTGGAACTCAACACCGGAAATTTCAGCCTCGCCGGTTACAAAACTGCCAGAGGTGGCGCCATTGCTGCACGGCGAGCCCACGGAACAGTTTTCGGCCTTGTTGGAGAAGTCGCTGTAGAAGCCGATCATTTCCGCGAAGAACGCATTGCCAAAGTACCGGAGGCCGGCCTCCCAGTTCTTGCTGGTTTCCGGATCTTCGTTTGCCCTGGCACCACCTCCGAGAGGGGAGAAACCCCGGTGCACGCCACCCAGAACCTGCCAGCTTTGGGACAGGTCATAGGTAAAGGAAGCGCCGGGCAGGAGTTCAGCACTGTCATTGGCGCGGGTGCTGTCGACGGTCGTGCGGCCGGGATCCGCGTATTGGGTGCGGCTGGTCTGTACATCCTCGTAGCGCAGAGCGAGGTTGATATTGAGCTTGTCCGTCGCCTGCCACTTGTCGAGTGCCCAGAAGCTCAGGGCTTCGCCGGTCTCAAAGCGATTATCGCTGCCCGTGGGGGCGACAGTGTTCTGGAACACCAGAGAGCCGTTGACCTGGTCATAAACATCGACCGGCTGGAAACGATCCATTTCATCTTCGTGGTAGCGGGCGCCGAAATCAAACTGGTGGCTGCCCATGTCGACATCAAAGTTTACCTGCACGCCCTCGGACAGGTAGTCCCTGGCGTTGTTTTTGTAATCCAGGCCGCTGGCGTCAACTGTGCCGTCCAGAATACCCTGGGCATTGGCGTCGCCGCCGTTTGCCGAGTCGATGATGCTTCCGCCGCCGCTGAGCTTGAACCAGTTCCGCTTGAAGTCGTTGCGATAGAGGGTGGCCGTGCTGCTTACGGTATTACTCCAGTCGAACTGATGGGTCAGGGTGATACCGGAGTGGGTATTGTTCATCTGGTCGATGCTGGACAACCCGTAACGCCGGTTCGGATCCTGGCTGAAGTCCGCATCGGTCAGGCCGAGGTAACTGGAGTTGGAGGTTTCCTCGGAGTATTGCAGCTTGGCGGTCACGCTCTGGCGCTCTCCCTGCCAGCGCAGCTTGCCGACATAGTCTTCGATATCAAAGCCGGTATCGCGGTTACTGCGGTCAATCTCCTTGAAGCCTTTCGCGGAGCGCTGGACGGTCTCAAGCAGGTAGCCCCAGTCGCCGGCCGTGTCACCATAGGTTACATGAACGTCGGTGGAGCCGCGGTCGTTGGTGACTGTCTCAACATAGCCCTGCCGCTGATCGGGAATGGGTGTGGAAATCAGGTTGATGACACCACCGGTGGTTTGCGGGCCATAGCGCAGCAGCGGGGCACCCTTGAGTACTTCCAGCGAGGACATGCGCTTCAGTGTCGGAAAATAATAGGCGGCCGGATTGGAGTAGGGCGCCGGTGCGATCAGAATGCCATCTTCCATCAGGGTAATATTACTGCTGCGCTCGGCCGTGGCGCCGCGGATGCCGATATTGGGGCGCAGGCCCAGGCCTTCTTCTTCCCGCACATAGACGCCCGGGACGGTTTTCAGCACCTGGTTGATGTCGGTCTCAACCTCGGTTTTCAACTGCGCCTCACCAACGACGTAGCCTGACCCTGGCAAGGTCTGGGCTGCGGACGCATCGCCAATGATTTCCATGGGTTCAAGCATCTGGGGCTGATCATCGCCGACTGCCCAACTGGCGCCCGGGGCAAGGCTGACAGCCACGGCCAGTGATAAGCGGGAAGGTTTAAACATGTGGTTAATCTCCATTACCATTTGTTTTTCGAAATATAAGTGACAATCATTACTATTACGTTGGGCGAAACTTTACGGTTCCGTAACTATAAAGTCAATTGCTAATCGGCTCACGACGTCTCAGACCGCGAGCGTCTCATCATGGAAACCTGGACAGGGGCCTTCCCCCAGCTCCTGGCAGCCTATGAGCACAAGGAGCGGTTCTACCACATCTGGGGCTGTGCCACCCGGCGGGATGCTGAGAAGGCGTTGGCTGCCTGGGTTGACGGCATCCCGCAGGGGCAGAAGGAGGTCTGGAAGGATCTCGTTAGCGCCGTCAGTGGCTGGCGTGAGGAGGTGCTGACCTACTTCGAGACCGACATCCCAATCACCAACGCCTTCACGGAGTCGATCAACCGGCTGGCCAAGGACAAGAACCGCGATGGCCGGGGCTATTCATTCGAGGTGATGCGGGCCCGGATGCTCTACACCACCAAGCACAAGAAGAAGACGCCACAGACCAAGGAATCTCCGTTCCTGGGCAAGGCCACCATGACCTACAGCATGGGTCTCCCCGAGGCCGAGAAGAACTACGGCGTCGATCTATCAACCTTCTGGGAGGATTAAGGTTTTGGTGGATCAGAGGGGATCATCAACCACTTAATCCGGATACCCCATAAATGATGCTGTTGAACTGGCCCTCGCTGCGGATACTCATCAAGGTAAACGCATGTTGTGCTTTTCGTTCTTCTGGATGATCGTGCGGGTTGACGATAAATACCGCGCGGTTATCCGGCATATTAAATTCAGGCGTGTGTTTAATACGATTGCGGATAAAGAACTCTTTTTTCGCAACATCAATATCGGCGAGATTCTGCATGCCGGGAATTGACTTCGCAATGGCATGGCGAATTGTGGTGTGCTTCTTAAAAGTCGAGAAATCAAAGCTGCTTTTGTCGACAACGCCCATGCCAATATCTGAGAGGATATCCACCTCAGAGCGTAGGTTGTCGAGGCGATCGATGCCACCATCACTCAGCCGCACGTAGTTGAACATGGATTCCTGACTGGTAGGGTCATGTTCTTCATCGCGTGCAAGTACCGGGAAGATTATGCTCTCGCTGTTGTCGCAACCATGCACATGGCCCTGATTCAGGGTGGTGGTTAAAAAGACTTTAAATGGGATATTATCCAGCGATGTTTCTGCCCACTGGCTGTCGGGTGATGCTGCATACAGATTACCACCGAGCATAAGTGCGTTATCGATATCGCCTCGTTCAGCAGCCTGAAGGCAGGCCATAGTATCCATGCCTTTATTGCGAGGCAGGGTGATTTTGAGTTCATTCTCAATAGCAGTGAAGACGTCTTCAGCGAGTACGGGTTTTACGCCAACAGTCCCCACGCCCTGGATGTTCGAATGCCCTCGAAGTGGGAGCAGTCCTGCACCCGGTTTACCAAGCATGCCGCGCAACATGGCAAGGTTGGCGATGGCCTCGACGTTGTCAACGCCGTGCAGGTGGTGGGTCATGCCCATACCCCATGCGAATACAGCATTTTCGGAGTGTGCGTACACCTCGGCGACGGCGTGAATATCATCACGCGAGAGTCCGGTAATCGACTCGATCTCACTCCATGACGTCCCTTCGATATCGGCCAGATAGGCATCAAAATTTCGGGTGTACTCTGCGATAAACTCAACATTGTGTTGTTGGTTTTCAATAATACTTTTCGCAATGCCCTTAAATACCGCGACGTCGGTTGCGATTCTGGGTTGCAGGTATTCGGAGGCAATGTCGTTTCCGCCCATCAATAGAGATTTGGGGCTTTTCGGCACGGCGAATTTTACTAGCCCAGCTTCTTTGGCCGGGTTAATCACAACTACGTGGCCGCCGCGCTCGCGACAGTTTTTGAGTTGGTGAATAAAGCGAGGGTGATTTGAAGAAGGGTTCGCGCCCAATACAAAAATCAGGTCAGACTTACCCAGATCGGCGAGCTCTACGGTTGAGGTGCCCGTACCTATCGTTGTCGCCAGCCCGTCGCCGGAGGCCTGATGACAATAGTAAGAGCAGTTGTTGATGTTAGTGCTGCCATACAGGCGCGCCATCAGTTGCAGTACAAAGGCCGCCTCATTAGATGAACGACCAGACGCATAAAAGAAACTGCGCTCCGGCGCCGAGGTAGAAAATCGCTCTACGGTGCGGGCAATGGCGTCGTCCCAGCCTATAGGCTCGAACTTATCCGAACCGGCTGCTTTATGGAGCGGCGTGCCTAAACGGCCCAGGTGCTCAATTTCGTGGGATGACAGCTCTTTAAAGTCTGCAATCGTGTGATCGAATACAGGCAGAGGGATGGGCCCCTGAATGTCGGTCGACTGCGCCTGCACGCTCTTGTTACACACCGACGGAAACTCATCCAACTCATTGATCATACCGCCTCGCTGGCCGCCCATACCCAGACCGCAGGCTTTACAGGCATTGTGCGCTGCCAACGCTTTTGCAGCGTCTTTCACGCCGATACGACGCACGGTATTCAGGGTGTAGAGGACTTTCTTAAAGCCACCGCCAACGATCTTCTTGTGCATTGAGCTGTCTCTGTGTGTCGCATCAATTATAAGAGTCAGTAAAGCGCAGTTACTGATAGTGGGCAATACGTCGGATTACGTATTTGCAGATATCTGATCGCTGATGTGTTTTGGTTGAAGGAATCGGGGTCAATAATGTTGTAAGGTATTGCTCTCGGAGTCGCAGCGACAATTAGGTATCAGATAGGCCCGCCTGAATGGGATCCCGACCGGTAGGGGGTGTAGCGACGATGGATTGAACAAACATGGATTGAACAAAAGGACAACAGATGTACACCGATTCAGATCTGGAAAGTGCCGTAACCAAAGGCATATTCACGCGTGATTCCGTAGAGCGTTTTCGCCAGGACTACGAACAGCAGCACGCCAGCCCCATTGTTGACGAGGAGAACTTCCGCTTAGTCAGTGGCTTCAACGATATCTTCGTCGTTGTTATTTCTGTGGTCGTACTTCTTTCCTCCCTATCCTTTTTCAGTTCCATGTTTGGCGATGTGATTGGTTTCGCTGTCACGGCCTGTGTTGCTTGGGGGCTTGCTGAATATTACATTCGTATTCGCCGAATGGCGTTGCCTTCCATCGTATTGCTATTTGCTTTTATTCCAAGTGCAACGGCGGTCATGGCATATTTATATTTTGGCGCAGCGGATATTAACCAGTTGCCGATCAAGACCCTTATCAAAGATGCTGGATTCGTTATTCCGCTGTTTTCTTTCATTGCTGCGCTTGCACATTGGTTGCGTTTTCGGGTTCCGATCACCGTTGCACTTATTACTGCCGCAGTGGCTGCGACAGTGCTTGCCGTATTGTTCACGTCGTTCCCACAACTTACTGCCTATCTGTATCCGATGATGATGGTGGCCGGTGGTGTGGTGTTTATCTTCGCCATGGGATGGGATATTTCCGATACTCGCCGGGTAACGCGTCGTTCGGATGTGGCGTTCTGGCTGCACCTTCTGGCTGCTCCATTACTAATGCATCCTTTGTTCAAGATCATTGGGGTCATGGACGGGGATGTTAGTGCCTCGGTTGCAGGAGTAATTCTCGGTGTATTCGGGGTAATTACACTGATCTCTCTGCTGATTGATCGCCGAGCTCTTATGGTCTCCTCTCTTGCCTATGTTCTTTATGCAATGAATGCTCTGTTCGATAGTTTTGGAACATTGGGGCAGCAACTCGGCCTGACAGGGTTGATTGTAGGCTGCAGTATGGTCCTGCTTACCGCCTATTGGGACAGAGCTCGAACTTCGCTGCTGAAGCCATTACCTGATAGCGTCTCCAACTATCTTCCTATGAAGTAGAGGAGCAACCAGCCTTAAACAGGCTGTTTGTCCAGCAATGTCGTAAAGAGCCTGAAAGTTACGAACTAGTCCATGGCTGGTTTGTACAAATATTGTTCTGATTTGGTTACCATTGTCCACCTGGTGGATAAACACCAACGAGATCGGCAATCGCACGACATAGCACGCTCTGTGCGCGAGCCTTTGCAGGCAATTGGTGCGCAACTCAATGCCAACGTCAAAGTGGTTGAAGTACCGCCCGGTCCGCCAGTGATGGCACCGATCGTCGCCGAGATCTATGGTCCGGATTACGGTATGCAAATCGCAGCAGCGAAGCAATTAAGAGCGGAGTTCGAGCAAACGCCGGACATCGTTGATACTGACGATATGGTTGAAGACGATCAATCGAAATGGCTGATACGTATCGACCGCCAAAGAGCCTCCCATGTTGGTGTTGCACAAGCCAGCATAGTGCAGGCGATCAACACAGCACTGGGTGGCGAAGATGTCAGCTACCTGCACACCGGCCAGCAGAAATATCCGCTGCCTATCCGCCTGGAGCTGCCTGAAGGTGATAAAGCAGGCCTGAATAATTTACTGACGCTTAAAGTAAAAGCGGCGGACGGTGGTTACGTCGCGCTCGCAGACCTGGTTAGTGTTGAAGAAAGCACCGTCGAAAAAACAATCTACCGTAAAAACCTGAAACCCGTTGTTTTCGTTACAGCCGATATGGCAGGCGAATTAGACAGCCCGCTCTACGGACTTTTCAGTATTGCCATGAACATGGACGACAAAGGCCTGAGCTGGCCGCAGTGGTTTATTCAACAACCGCCCATGGCCGACAGCATCGAAATGAAATGGGATGGCGAGTGGCAGATTACCTATGAAACATTCCGCGATATGGGCATCGCCTATGGCGTCGGTATGATTCTGATTTACCTGCTTGTTGTAGCTCAGTTCAGATCGTACCTGGTCCCGCTGATTATCATGGCCCCCATCCCCTTAACCGTCATAGGTGTGATGCCGGGCCACGCGATCTTTGGTGCTCAATTCACTGCCACCTCAATGATTGGCATGATCGCTCTGGCCGGTATTATCGTACGCAATTCGATTTTGCTGGTCGATTTCATCAACCAGAAAGTGGGTGAAGGAATGCGATTCGAAGACGCTGTCGTCCACTCTGCGGCAGTACGGTCAAAGCCCATTGCTCTGACCGGGATAGCCGCCATGATCGGCGCGTTCTTTATCCTCGATGACCCGATCTTTAACGGTCTCGCGATTTCTCTGATTTTTGGTATTCTGGTGTCGACTATCCTGACGCTGGTTGTGATCCCGTTGCTCTATTACAGCGCGATGCGAGGAAAACTGACCAGCCAGCTCAGCGACGAATAATTGATTCGCTGGGCTACGACAGGAAGCAAGCCCAAGTATTACAGGGAAGTACCCGCGTGAGCCAGGAATCCGAGAAGATCACAACATCCGCCCGACGCTCTATCGTCAGCCGGATGTTTCTGTATATATGCCTGACATTGATTCTGGTTGGTGGCGTCGCAGGTGGCCTGCTCTATAGCATTCAGTTTGAACGTGAAGTTGAACGTGAGCATCAGGAGATGATGCGCATCACGAACACCTTCAAGCCGGCGATTGCTCATGCTCTCTGGCAGTATGATAAGCAACAGCTCCGTCTACTTGTGGCTGGCCTGCAAGGCGACCCTGGCGTCTCGTATGTGCGCGCTGTCGACACAGATAACTTCAGTGCTGAAGCCGGTACCCGCCCCTATCATGCCCATGTCACCCGTATTCCCGTGCATTACGACGACCTTCTGGTGGGCGATCTGAGCGTCGCTTATTTCAACGGCAGCCCATGGATGAAAGCCTTTGAAAATGCATCACCCTACATTGGCAGCATTTTCCTGCTCATGCTGGTACTGGCTGGCGCGCTGGTATTTGTTCTTCATCAGATCGTTACGCGGCGAATTACCCGACTGGCAAGAGCCGTTAACAGCCGGATTGAACATGGCATCCTGACCCCTGTCGATATCAGCCCAAGTCGAGCAATGGACGATGTTGATCAACTGATGGTGGCCTTTCGTGAACTCAACGAACAATTAATCAAAGAACTTGAGCGGAACAAGCTGGCACAGCATCAATTAAGTCAGGTCAACGCCGAACTCGAAGACAGAGTCGAAGAACGCACACAGCATCTGTCAGAAACCATTGCACAACTTAACCAGACCGTTGACGAACTGAACACCACTCAGTCACAACTGATCGAGGCAGAAAAACAATCTGCTCTGGGCGGTATGATTGCCGGTATAGGTCATGAGATCGAAACGCCACTGGGCTTGTGCCTGACGATGGAGTCGTGTCTTCGTAACGACGTACAAGCAGTCATCGCTGAGCATCCAGAACTGGTAAAAACGGAAGAATGGTCGCGAGTTTCTGAAAGCCTTGAGCTGCTGCGAGAGAATCTGCGCCGCGCCACCAGCCTGATGAAGAGTTTTAAGTCAGTGTCAGCGGGACATATTAATGACGATAACGACTGGATTTATATTCATAACACCATTTCTGACCTGCTGCGCAGCCTGTCACCAATGCTCCGCAATCATCCTTATGAGGTCAAAGTAGACTGCCCTGAAGACATATGCATGCAGGCATCCCCGACAGCCATCACACAGGTATTGACTAACCTGATTACAAACTCTCTGAAACATGGCTTTGCCGGCCGCGCAGAAGGCCTGATAGTGATTAGCGTAAAAGAAGCTTCACACAACGTAATTATGGAGTATCAGGATGACGGCATAGGACTTAGCCGCGAAGCCGCGAAAAAGATATTCGAGCCGATGTTTACCACCTGCCGCAGCGATGGCGGTACCGGCCTCGGAATGCATCTGGTTTACAACATAATCAAGCAGCGAATGAAGGGCGACATCAGTATTGAGCCGTCAAACACCGGCGTCCACTTCCGTATGGTGATGCCGGTCAGTAAAGCCCAGCGACGCGATAAAGGTCGCCAGGTAATTTACTGATTTTATCCGCAGTTACGCTTTTGCAGTCGCATCCTGAACGTCGATTGCAGAGCCCCCGTTACTACCCACGGCAGCACTAACCACGGCATCACCACCCACGGAATCATTGCCCTCGACATCACTGAAACCCAGCTTATCCAGCACATTGCTCAACATGATGTAGAGCGCTGGCAGGACTAGCAAGCAGACAAACGTGGTGAACAGAATACCGAACCCAAGCGATACCGCCATAGGTGCAATAAACTGCGCCTGACGCGAAGTCTCGAACACCATAGGCGCGAGTCCACCGAACGTAGTTAACGTCGTCAATAAAATCGGCCGGAAACGACGAATGCCCGCAGAAATAATCGCATCGTGTGCGCTCATTTTCTTTTCCCGGCGTTGGCGATTCGCAAAGTCGACAAGAATAAGGCTGTCATTCACTACAACGCCCGCCAGCGCAACGATCCCCATGATACTCATGACGCTGAGGCCATACCCCATCATCAAATGTCCATATAAGGCACCAGCAGCACCGAAAGGAATGACCGCCATCACCAGCAGTGGCTGTGAGTAACTTCTGAACGGTATCGCCAGCAAAACATAAATCAGTAACATCGAGAAAAAGCCGTACAGCTTCAAGGACGACATGCTTTCCTGAGTTTCGGCCTGACGCCCCTGGAATCCGAAATCAATACCCGGGTAACGCGAACGCATGTCCGGAAAAATGCTCTCCTGCAACAAGCTCATCACCGCAGGCACTTGCTCTCTCGGCTCGACGTTAGCCGTCACATTCACAATCTGGCGACCATTACGTCGTGATATAGATGACGGTGATACGCCCTTCTCAAGGATCGCGACTTCCGTAAGAGGCACATAGCTGCCAGATGGTGTCAGAATACGCAAACGTTCGATATCCGCAGCTCGGCTACGCTCATCTTCAGGCAAGCGAACAAGCACAGTGACTTCGCTGTTTCCGCGCTGCTGGCGCAACGCACGAGAGCCATAAATCGCCGCGCGGATCTGCGCAGCCACATCGTCGGCCTCAAGCCCCAGACTACGCCCCTGATCCGTCAGTTCTACGTCCCATTCGGGCTTACCGCTGTTAAACCCATTGGCAATATCTTTTACCCCGGTAATGCCCGCGAGGGCGTTCGCCATGTCTTCACTAGCTCGCTCCAGCACATCTGTGTGGCTGCCACGCAATTCAACCGTCAAACCCGCACCACCCGACGGACCGCCGCCACGCTCAGAATCAAACGTTAAACTACGAATACCAGCAATTTCACCAATTTCTTCGCGCCATAAGTTCACCAGTTCCGCTGCGGGAATCGGGCGCGCATCTGAATCAACTAACTGCCCTTCAACTTCGACACTGGTGCCGTTTACATCACCTTCGATACTTAATAAAAATTCAGTACCGTCAGCTTCGTACGGAGCCACAACCGTTCGCAGATCTCGTTCCAGCTTTTCCCGCACGTCGGTTGCCTGCTGCAAAGGTGCATTCGAAGGCAATTCGACCGTGGCAACAACAAACTCACCCTCCAGACGCGGGAACATACTGAAGCCCATACGACCACTGGAAGCCCACGCCATAGCAATCATCAGAAAGAAAAATGCGATAGCAAAGGTCAGGCCGGGCGCACGGACTGCTCGGCGTAATATCGGCTGATAAATTTTATTAATAAAATAGCCCAGTTTGCCATCGACCTTACGTTGAACCTTCTCCAGAAAATTCAGCGGCGCGTCTTCCGGTTTCTTTTTCAGGTTAGCTAAGTGCGTAGGCAGAATAAACAGAGCTTCAATCCAGGAAATCAGGAAACAGCTAATAACAACCACAGGAATCGCAAGGAACAGTTTTCCCATCATTCCCGGAAGCGCAAGAATCGGTAAAAATGCAGCAACGTTGGTCAGAATGGCAAACGCCAGAGGCACGGCGACTTCTCTGGCTCCCTGAACAGCAGCGTCAGGAAAGGCCATCCCCTGCTGCATATGCTCAAAGATATTTTCACCGGCAATAATCGCGTCATCCACAACAATCCCGAGCGCAATAATAAATGCAAACATTGAGATCATGTTGATCGACACATCCGCTGCGGGGATTAATAACAATGCGCCCAGAAAGGCCGTTGGAATACCCATGGTCACCCAGAATGCCAAGCGATATTCCAGGAACAGGCTAAGCAGCACAAGCACCAACACGAGACCGATGGCGGCGTTTTTCATCAACAGGCCGACACGCTGATTATAGGTCTCACCATCGTCATCAGTGACGATTAGCTCAACCCCTGGCGGCAACCGAGTTTTAATTTCTTCCATCTGCCGGTACGCAGCTTCGGTGACGGTGAAAGGCGTTTGATTTTCACTGCGATAAATATCCAGCGCAATCGAAGGGTTACCATTATAAGTGACTTCACGATTGGTATCGCCAAAGCCATCAGAAATGGTGGCAATATCACCCAGCTGTAACAGAACACCAGAGTCGTCGCTGATGACGGGTAATTTACTGAATTCGTCCGCCCAATAAATACGATTATCCAAGGTCAATAGAATATCGCCACCACTGGTACGCACCGTACCAGCACTCTTTTCAATTGCGTTTGCCGCGATGGTATTAGCAACCTGCTGAAGAGTCAGGCCGTAAGACTCAAGTGTCGCCTGCGAGATCTCAACGTGCAGTTCTTCATCAGGCGTACCTTTAACTTCAACGTTGGTAATTTCTGGCGCCGCCAGTAAATCATTACGTATCTGCTCGGCGAGCTTCTTCAGTTCAAATTTACTCAGAGGGCCAAAGAGTTTGATGTCCATAACATCAATAGAATGGCCGGACAAACTAACTACAGGACGCTCGATACCCGCCGGAAAGCTACTGATGTTACTGACTGCCTGCTGAATATCCTGATACGCTTTCTGACGATCGCCGCTGTTCTCAATCTCGACAGAAACACGGGCAGCGCCTTGAGCAGCCGTCGACGTAATTTCTTTCAGGCCATCGAGGCCCGTCAGTTCATTTTCAATCGGTAAGACAACGCCCTGCTCCATCTCTGAAGGCGTCGCTCCCGGATAGGCAACATTCACCGAAACATAATCGGCTTCAGTACTCGGGATAAATTCCTTACGAATTGCCAACGACATCAGAATTCCGCCAATGATCAGAAATGCCATCAGCAGATTGGGCGCAACCCCATGTCGCGTCATCCAGGAAACTGGCCCAGCCTTATTGATCATGGCTGATCTCCTGCAAATCCGTCAGATTTCTGGCCTGAGTTCAGATCAGTATTCTGCCCTGAAACCCGCACAGGCATACCCTCAACCGCGGCATCAACCTGACTGGCCAGCAGCTGATCGCCCGGCTCAAAGCCTCCAGAGAACCAAACAAAGTCACGCCCGGAATAAAGAAGTTCGGGCTGTCGTTTGCGTAGCTTCAGATCATTAATCACCCAAACACTGCCGTCGTCATTAACGCGATCACGACGTACCTGATAGGCATCGTCAAACTCCCGACCCGCCAGCGTCAGTGTGACAAAATCATTCACCAGAACGATAGGGCCATACTCTGGGTCCAGAGGGCTCTTGAGTGATAAAATAACGCGCGCCTGACGGTCACCACTATCGACACCCGGTAGCACGTTCAGAATAGAAGCCGTCCGGGTTTTCTTACCCCAGGCGGAGTGAGATACGATCACCTCGTGATCACGATCCAGAAGCGGCAAGAAAGATCGCGGGAGTTTCGCTTCGACCCAGAACTCAGAAGTTGCAACGGCCGAAAAGAGTTCGCTACCGGCACTGGCATAGCTGCCCGGGCTGACCGCGCGCGAACTTAAGCGACCGTCAAATGGCATACGGATTTCGGTACGAGCCAGATTAATTTTCGCCTGTTTTACAGCAGCTTCAGCACTGGCCATATCGGCCTCAGCAACCTGAAGCTGAGGCTCACGCAGAACCAGCGCACGGTCGGACGTCGACAGTTCGGTGCCTGAAAGTGCGTACTCTTCCTGAGCAAGGCTGACCTGCCCTTCTTCAATTGCCAGTGCCGCTTTCGCCTGAGCCAGTGTTGCCTGAGCCTGTTCCAGTGCTAATTCATAATCACCCTTCTCAAGCTGCGCCAGTAACGCGCCTTTTTTTAACAGCGCACCGGGCACCGCCTGAGCTGAGACCTGTTCCACTCTTCCGCTTACCTGAGCAACCAGAGTCACACTGTCGGACGCTGTTACCGCACCGCCAGTTTGCCACGACGCACGGGAAGCCACTTTCTCAAGCGGCTCTGCATCTACAAGCCGCGCTATTTTTTCCCGCTCTTTTTTACCCGGCTTAGGCGCCGTATCCTGAATGAGTTTCCACGCGCCGAAACTCGCAAGAATAATAAGAATACTGACACCGGCTAATGCCAGGTTTTTCTTACGGTCGGTCATGCGTCGGTTTCTCCGAATCTACCGTGACTAACGGCTTTGTATAATTGAATTCTTGATTGGGTGAGGTTCCAGCGGGCAGTCAATTGCTGGGATTCGAGGCTCAGGAGTTCCTGCTGGGCGTTAAGCAGATCGAGAAAATCAATCTGACCACGCGCGTAATAGTAATCCTGCAGCTCAAGGGTTTTGCGTGCCAGCTCAAGTTGATCCGTCAGGCTTTGCAACGTTTTCTGGTAACGTTGCTCTTCCACCAGCGCCTGCTGAACTTCCTGAGCGGCTTCAAGAACGGTCTGGCTGTAATCTGCCAAAGCCTCCTGCTCTGCTGCTTTCTGGCGCTCGACTTCTGCTCGACGGCCTGCACCATCAATGATCGGCAACACCAGAGAGCCAGCAAGGTTGGCTACCCAGTTATCAAACAGTTGACTGAATTCTGTGTCGCTGTCGCGATAACTTGCTGAAAGAGAAAAACGAGGATAACGGTTCGCGGCTGCAACCGCTACACCGGCACTGGCCGCCTGAAGCCTGGCGTACGCTTCCTGAACATCCGGGCGTGCTTTCAGTGCTTCCAGAGGAACGTTATTCAGTGCCATATCAGGCTGAGGAACTGGCGTCAGGTCAGAGACCATTTCAGCCGTCAAAGGCGCTTGCCCACGCCCTAACCAGAGAGCAAGCTGCTGCAGATAAATATCACGCTGTGCTTCAGCTTCGATGATATCAACGCTCAGTGACTCAACCAGTTGCTGTTGCTGCCAGACATCCGTCAGTGCGGCCTGGCCGCGGCGTTTTCGACCCTCAACCACCTTGAGTGCAGTTGCGAGTCGCTGCTTCTGGTCTTCAAGAAGGCGAAGCTTTCCAGCCTGAACACGCAACCCCAGCCAATACGTCGAAACTTCGCCCGCCACGGTATTAGCCAGCGTACGGTACGCCGCTTCGCTGGCATCGGCACTGAAGCGGGACTGAGCGGCGCCCGCACGAATGCCGCCCCATAAGTCAATTTCATAACTGGCGGTCAAACCTGCTGACCAGGTATCGGTGGTTGAGTCTTCACTGGTCCATTGCCGGCTTTTTCCAAGCTCTGCATTAACTTCGGGATAGTAATCACTGCGCGAGCCCCGTGACTGTGCCAGGCTCTGGCGCAAACGCGCCTCTGCAGCCTGTAGGCTGTAATTGCCTTGCAGAGCATCATTGACGTACTCATTCAGTTCACTGTCGTTAAACGTCGTCCACCAATCGACCGCAGGTAAGACCTGTTGTTGATCAGTGAAGGTATCGGGAAGAACGATGGGGTCAGGTTCTGATACAGCAACGCTGCTGCACCCCTGCACTGCCATGACGGCAGATGAAAGCAGAAGTAGCCGGAATGCCAGTCTTGTCGACCGGCCAGAGGAGTAGGAAGGGGGGCCGCTCACGGAAGAAGCTCCATAATAATCTGAGCCCAATGATAGAGCCTCAGTAGAGCAACTGATATTGCATTTTACCCTTCTTTACCGCCTCTGACGGCCCTCGACAGGCCGCCAGTGCAGAATGGCTCAGAAGAAAAAGTTTAGTGCCACTTCGAAGGTGTCATCACGGCGGAAAATACTCGCCAGAGATTCCTCTTCTGCGGTTACCAGAGTAATAGTCGCATCGATCGTCATCGACGGGTTCAACCGCGTATTAGCTTCCAGCAGAAATAAACGAGTGCCCGTATAATCAAGATCCTGCGTAACGCCGGCAAGAATCTCACTCGATGCCATGTCATTGAAAACATAACGCGTGCCTAAGAACAGATCATTCTGGGCGTCAGAATACTCTGCACCACGGCTGTCGTACTGATACTCGGCAAGTAAGCCAAGATCAGCCGCATCTCCAAACGGGCCGACCAGGGTGTATTCGAAACCACCAACGGCTGCGGTCTGATCTTTGACCTCTATCCCACCAGGTAAGGCATCAAGCTGATAATCGCGATACAACAGTTCTGCCTTAAGCAACCAACCTTCAGGCGCAAACTGTATGGTAGAACCGATCTGATTCTGCATAGCGTAGTACGGCACCAGCTCAGTAAGCGTGAGCACACTGTTGACGACTTCCACCTGAGGAGCCAACAAAGGATCGCGCGATGTACCGCGGAATACAGACGCCGTCAGATCCAGTGGATACCCGTTCAGCTCAGAAACGTAAGACCAACGTGCCGCCAGATCAACATGCTGCTGCTCTTCGTCGGCCTGGTATTCAGCATCACCGCTGACCAGAAGCTCGGTGCGATAGCGCCCTGCTTCGCCCGGAAATGTACGTTCCCGGAAGCCGGGCAGTACGAAGGCCTCCCAGGTACCAACGTCAGACAACCAGATCCCCTGGATCATTGGCTGACCCAGTTTCTGATCGCCATCAATGGCTTCTACATAGTCTGTCTGGTTAATGACATCAACAAGATGCAGAGACTCAGTAACGCCCCAGAATACTTTACCGATACCAGCGCGCAGCTCCCATGGGCCATTCCACGTCATGAACATGGCTTCACGGATATCACCGTGCGTTCGCTCATCATCTGCAAAATCTTTGCGATAAAAAGGTACAAAGGTGAAGCGCCCGTTGCCAGATTCCGCATCCCAGACGACTTCAGGCTGCAACGTCAGTGACCATTGATCGTCTACCTGCCCACTGTAGGCGCCCGACTCAAGGAAGCGGCGCCCCTCGATCCCCGCTTCAAGAGACCAATCGAGGGCACTTGTCACGGGCGCAGCGCTCGCGCCTGCTAACAATACAGACGCGGTAAAAAGTAACTTTTTCATAGCCCTGCCTTATCGAGCACGCTTCAGTGATGCCTGGCTGAAATCCGACTCGCTCAGCCCGGTATCAAACTCCATGCTGTGCGTGATAATGGTCGTGCTCTTACCGTTTTGATGATTCTGCATATCAAGTTGGTGGGCACGCCAGAACGTATCTTTGTAGAGTTTCCACTCCGACAATTCCAGTGTTTTCAGCAGCGTGTTTTTACGGTCATAGAACTCTGTTTTGATCGCACGATAGTGCTCAGTATCAATCCAGTTAATCTGTCGGGTGTAGCCAGAGAACTTATCGACAGGATCACTCTCCACGACGAAACATGTCATGTTTTCACCACATGGCTCATCCCGCAGGTAAGTAAATTCATACTTTTCAGGCTCGAACGACCCCATGTCTTCATACGCAAACTCACTGCCCATAAACGGGCCAGATTTATTGCGCGAAGAAATACGTTTAACACGCTTCAGTGCAGGCAGATATAACCATTGGTCGTCCGGCTTGGTGTTATGAGAGAAGCTCAGAAATGCGGTACCACTCACATCTTTAGGTTCATCAAAGATGGTCAGACCTTTATCGCCATCATCCTGAATTTCGAAACTTTTCAGGCGCATTTTTCGTTCTGATGTTTCGCCCTGCGAGTTACGTAAAATCATGGTCATTTCAGCCTGAGAATCGCCCCAGCCTGTATCACGTGCTTTACGTTCATTGGCAATTTCAAGACCGCGCCCACCGTCATCTGCCATAGCAAAGGGTGCAACTAAGGCCAGTCCCGTCACGAGTGTAGTTATCAGTTTCATGCGTGTTCTCCTTTTAGGGATGTCTGCTCTTCAGTGTTTGCTTCAGGCTTATCTTTATCCAGCCACAGCAGCATGGGTGGCAGGATGAGAAAATCAATGATCAGTGCGATCAGAATAATCAGGGACGTTGCAATACCCATGTCTGAGTTCAGGCGGAAAGCCGAGAACGCGAGCATAGAGAAGCCCAGTACCAATACCAGCGTTGTAATTAACAGTGCACGACCCACATTGATAAACGAGTAACGTACTGCTGCTTCAGTGGTCATGCCTTCCATTCGTGCACGCTTGTATTTACTGAGAAAGTGCACTGTGTCATCCACAATAATACCCAGTGTCATTGAGCTGACGATAGAAAGACCAAGATTGATTTCACCGGATATAAACGTCCAGAATCCAAAGCCAACAAGCGCAGGGGTAATATTCGGGAACAAGCTGATCACACCCAGTCTGAGCGAGCGTAAAGCAAAAATCAGAATGCCCGAGATAATCACCAGTGCCATCATCATACTGAGGATCATGCTCTTCATATTCGTCTCACCAATGTGAGAGAACATCACTGAAGGGCTTGCTGCGGTCAGACGAATCCCCGGAGCATTCGCATCCATCCAGTCTTTGGCGCGGTTTTCGAGAGAAATAATTTCGACACTGCCCAGGTTTTTCATGATTGATGTCATACGCACAGCTGACTTATCAACATTAACCTGATTATTAAGATCAAGACCGTACGGAAGCGACATTTCGTAGAGCAACAAGTACTGAGCAGCCAACTCACGGTCACCCGGGATTTTGTACCAGTCAGGATCATCCGCATGCATGTTTTTATTCAGACGCATAAAGGTGTCAGACAAACCACTGACGTGATCAATCTCAGGCTGCTGTTCGAGCCACTCGGTAAAATCACGCATCACTGCGATAAACTCAGGGTTACTGATGCCACCCGCTTCGTCGGTATACATCGCCCAGTCAATTGACTGTGAACCAGAAAGTGTATCTGCCTGTTTATCAACCGACTGACGATACGCGGTCGACTCTGCAAAATATTCAGTAGCCACATCGTTAATTTCATTACGCATCGCCAGCACACTTAACACAGCA
>JACLAD010000007.1_pt1 | contig 34713 bp, 30 predicted proteins | sample 8027901 | NCBI WGS metagenome assembly JACLAD01 (sample SAMN15725071, study PRJNA655200) | protist metagenome | isolation source: fluorescence activated cell sorting (FACS) single amplified genomes of... | place: Spain: Blaines Bay Microbial Observatory, Mediterranean Sea | collected 2016-07-05 | reverse complement strand
CTTGTTTGTCTTCGAGCTCTTTTTGGTTGGGGGCTTGTTGAAGAAGATCTTCTTGACGATGGACGGCTTGTTGATGAATGGCTTGTTGATGGAGGGCTTGTTTACGCTTGATCTCTTGAATAGGCACTTTTTCTTGTTCCTTTTCTTCGAGGGCTTTTGCGTCATCTCCCTCTTTCTCGCTTTTTTCTTTTCCAACACGATCGCCTTCGTTCTGTTGTTCTTTTTTGGGTTTGTCTTCTTCTTGCGTAGAATGGGTGGAATCTTGTTGGCCAGGAATATTCTTCTCTTCACGTTGTTTTTCAGCTTGCGGGATCTTAGGAATGCCTCTTTCCGACGGTTTTTCATCCCTAACGTCAGATTCTGTTCAAAGTTTCAAACACATTAAAAACACCAATTTTATAAAACCAATAACATTGTTTTTTCTTAAAATTGAGCATTTTTTTGAATTTACCGAAAACATTTTTATTGAATTTTTGATTTTGATTTGAATTGTACCTGGATTGGTCGGTTCTTCAGAAAAGTAATGATTATACGCATACCAAGTACCGTACACCGTAATTGCGCCCAGCAATACGGTTGCTAGAATTTTCTTCATTTTGAATTTTCTTGTAAAATGTTACTACAGTATTTGCTTGGTCGATACTACAGTATTTGCTTGGTCGATACAATACAAATTTACGTTTTTGTAGAGATGCTTGTTGGATCTTATTATCACCAGAATTTTTAGTAGTATTTTGAATTTTGAATTTTGTCAGAGTTGAAATTTGATAAATGTTGTGTAGCATGGAATGGAATGTTGTGTTTCAAATTTTAGTGTACCAAAAGTAAAGTAAAAAAAAGAACGAACGACGCACACTGACTTTTGACACTGTCACAATTACTGTTCACAACTATCCTCACAGTAGTCGTTCTACTTACAAATATCCTTACGCACTTGCACAAAACACTTCAAAACTAACAATACACTTTCGCAATGCATATGACATGTCTGTTCCTGGCCAGGATATGTAGATTCTGAAATTTGTTTTCCAAAACTTTCCGGTGTGCGCACATGATGACAACGCGACATAACACCACTCACTAAGATCTATTCCTCCTATGCATACAACTGCAGCATTTTGACATTAAATTCAACACCCATATGCATAGTATAATTGCGAAAAAGAAATTAGTTCATCAAAATTTCTTGTTGACGTATTCCGACAATTTGAAAGTATTGTTTTTTTTGATTATTGCATGGTATTTTTAATGTACACATCAATGACGTTTACGGTCGAAGAAATTGATGACTGTATCAATCAGTGTTTGATGTTACTTTTTCGTCGGGCCACATCTCATCCAACCTGGTGAAGATCTCATCGACACCGACGACGGAGAATTCAGGGGAACCATCGGCGCCCACAGACATTACCACGTAAAAATTTGGATGTTCTTCTTGGTCCTGACGTCAACAGAATGTCGGCAACGCGATTGCACAAAAAAGAACAAAATGAACAATACCAAAATGTTTAATAAAGCAATAATCATTGTGGAAATCTTCTTTTAGCATGTCAACGACTCAAAAATTGGATTCGATGTAAAATTCTGTCTTGAAAAACGTTTTCTGTAATCCAAAACGCTCCAAAATCGAATGCCGACATGCCTTTTTAGAGTAAATAAATTACTTTTTATTGGTGAAAACATAATACCTTGAACTCCTTTTTGGTCATGTCGTTCGCCTGGCAATCGTCAATTACTGCCCTTATAATCTGATCCAGCATCTTCTTGGTGGGAATGTCGGACGCGCGGACGACGCCGTCAGAATCGCGATCATGAAAGTCCATTGTATCTTGCACGTTACGCATCTGTTCTTCGGTGAGTGCGCTCACTTCAACATTCAATTCGCCGGCAATCATGTCCTGCCACTCGGAGACAGGGATGATTCTGTCCACTAATTTGGCGTAGTTCTGATTGATTGATGTATATACACAATAAATGGCTTCGATGAAAAAGAAAACACATTTGATGAAATACTTTGTGACTATTGATTAATGTTGTGTTTACCTCGTCTTCATCGATTTTCGGCACATCGCTGGCGCAGATGTAACATTTGCCTTGAGCAAAACTGTCGAAATGCTCGCGGTACCGACGCAGCTGCTCCTCCGTGACTGCGTCCAATGGCACGTTCTCTCTGCCCGCCATGATCATGACGAAATCATCGAAATAAATAATCTGTTCATACTTGGCTCCAGTGGTCGGTTCATCATCGACCTTGTTAATCATTGAATATATATGTATAATCAATGAATTTGATGAAAGAGTGAAAAACGAAAGATAAAACGAAAATTTATCAATGCTGTTTCTACCTCATCGTCCGAGGGAAGCGCCATGTCTTTTTCAGAATCGTGTTCAGAATCGTTTTCAGAACCGCTTTCGTCAGAGTACTCCTCAACGTCTAGGTCCTACATGAAATGAACATTGTACAAATAATTATGCACGAAAAATTTAAAAATGTTTTTTTCTGTATGTTAGCTTTGGGTACAGGAAAACTTAGAAATAATTTATAAGTGACAAAACTTAAGAAAAAACAAAGAAAAATGAGAATGAATTAGAAAAACTTGGAAGCAAGTTAAATGTTTATTTTCTCACCTGCATTGTAAACGTCAATTCTGCATTGCAAAGGTCCGAAGTCTTCATTGATTCAACGAACTCCTTGAAATCGTTTTGGTTTTGTCGAGCATTTTTGTCTGGGTCGGAGTCCCATGCTGTGTGTTGCTGGCCGCCTTTCTTTGTAGCACTCACTCTGACAATGCCATGATCAACATACTGGATGAGGGCAGGGCCAACTAATCCCTCTGAAGTTGACAACAATCTAACAGAACCCCCAGTTGCTGGGCAATAAGTGATGCCAAAGTTGAAATTGGAGATATCCTCTGGCAGTGTCACCTTTACCTCCGTGATCTGAACAAACAAAAATTGTACTTCACTATGTATAATTTAAGTAAACAATGTTCGATGGGATATTTGGTCATGATGTATGATGTATCTACCTCACTTTCGCTAGGTAGCTCAGCGTCTGTCGTCTCAGATTTAGAAGACTTGCTATCGGCATGGGCCTCGGCCTCGTCAATGGCTTGAACGTCATCTACCTTATCATTTGAGAGTGTCTGAATGTCAGCCGTCTCAGATTTTTTCGTGGCGTCAGAAAGACTGCCATCGTCGACCTTCAACGATTTTGTGCCTTCCTAAAATGTTGATCGTTCGCAAGCGCAAAATTTATAGCTTTGATAAGAAATTCAAAGAGTACTTAAATAAAAACAATGATTTTGAAGAAAAGATGTTAAAATTGTGTTGAGTCTCACCTCTTCGCGTTGTTCAAACGCTGTTGCCTTGCTCGACTGCTTGTCAAGTTCTTCCTCGCCAGGCCAGAAATAAGATTTGATAGCGCCGAATAGCGTGATGGGATCTAATGGGAAATCGATATCTCCGTCCCCTCGGACTGCAATGGCGCGTACTGCAGTCGACGAAACCGCTAGCTGCACAACTAAGTTCTTCATGGTCACGATTCTACTACAATTCTTATCTAGTAGTGGGTACTAGTAGTACTTACTTACCACGTTTTTGCTTCTTACAAAGGTTTTTTATGTGAGATTTCCTGGTAAATTTTCAGTATGCATCATGGGAAAAATTGATGTATGTTGCATGGGATGAGGTGATTATTTTTGTGTGCCGACACGAATGACCAAACAAATGGTGAACCAACAATAAACAAAACAAACTATTTCTAAGGTTACACTGTACTCACAACAAAAAGCAAATTTCAGACTCAAAAACGACAAACGTACATTGGCAATGATATGTTTGTCCCTGGCCAGGTGAGGATTTGAGATTATTTACTTTTTCCAAAACTTTGTGCTGTGCGCACATAGTAATAACGCGACATAACACCACTCACTAAGATCTATTCCTCCTACGCATACAAATGTTGCATTTTGACAGAAAATACAACAACCGCATGCGTAGTATAATTGCGAAATAGAAATTAGTTCATCAAAATTTCTTGTTGACGTATTCCAACAAGTTAAATATTGTCATTGACTTGTTTTTGTTAGTATTGCTGAGTATTTTGTATTCATACATCAGTATGTTACAATCTTTTGTTATTCCGAATCGCCAGACGAAGAAGAAAACAAAGACTCGTCGTCGTGTGCGGCGTACGGAGCATCTGGACGTACGACCTTGTCATAAATCCTCCTAGAATCGATACAAAAGAACGACACAAAAAAATACTTTCAGCAATATGATTGATTTTGTCGTTATTATAAAATGGAATGGTTTACATAGCCAAAAAGGCAGCGATGGGCAGAGTCGATTGAAACAAGGCGGCCGCATCAATTTCTTGAAGACTGCTCATGTCCATTTGCACCTGGACCGCGTTGACTAATTTATACAAAAACGAAAAAGTTGAAAAAACTTCCAAAAGTAACCGTTTTCATGCAAAAATCAAATCTTTTCGATACAAATCCTTTTGTAAATTCGATTGATTTGATTTTTTGTAATCAAGATCTTTTTACCGCTGGCGGCGGCGGAAGTAGCAACAAAAATCTTAGTCATGACGTTCTTCATCTTGTAGTAATTGTATTACTTCTTGAAAATGATTTCAATTTGCAGTATTAGAAATTTTAAGTTCCTGCCCTTGTAGTTATATAGTATCCTCGTTACAATGTATGTTTGTTGTTCGAAATTTCAGTTTTGTCAAAATTTGGATGAGAATGTAAAAGGATGTGAATGGATGTGTACCAAACCACAAAAGACGCACGACGCGTATTTGCAAAACCGATGTTGACAAAATCTAATATTTTCGTAACAGACGTAAAATGTTACGATACTTTTTCTACAACACAAAGAATACATACTTCAACACTGAAACCAACACTGCATGACACCTGAGATCATCAAGAAATTTCAAATTTGGTGGATATTTTTTATCGATATACATGATTTGTATCATACTATCGTGTATGTAAGTGTTCGTTGTTGATCTTGTATGCAAGATGTAAATTTCAGGAGAGTAAACTAAGATGGTAAAGTTACTCATCGCTCGAGCTATCGTCTTCTTTATCATCCTGTTGCGTGCGCCCATCACTGCCGTTGTGAATTTGTGCGATTTTCAAAGCCGCACATGCGATTTTAGTTTTGAAATGCGGGACTTTTTCATCATAAATCATCTTTTGTGTAGAGGTCTTGAACTGCAGTGGCTTCAATAATTCGTTGATGTCGTATTTTTCAGAAGCAAACAAAGCAGGGTCTGCTTCGTAGATCTCAAGCAGGGCTCTGCTTGATCCTGGCTTTTTGAATTCCACATCCCATTTTGCAGCTTCGAGATCGCTTAACAACTTTTCATACTATCAACACATGTCGAAGCAGTAAAAAATAACAAAACACAAAATTCAAACAAAATGTGCAAAAACCAATAATTTACCTGCGACGTTTTAAAATTTCTATTTGAATGTGTTTAAAGGTTTTGTTGAAATTGAATGTTTGGTGCGTTTTTGTTGTGTCAAAATTTGTACTTTTTCTTTTTGTGCCAGATAGAAACGGAGCTCCGGGTCTTCTGTTGCTGCGTTCTTTTGGCCAGAAATACAAAAGACTGATTTTAGGAATTCCATTTCTAGTTCTACTTGTAGTGCGCTTACTCCAAAAGTAGAAAGTAGTAGTAGTTTAGCGACAATCATCATGTTAGTACTTATTCAATCTGTTCAAAGAGGTTATCTACGACTTACGTTGCCAGCCGATATGCGTTGTCTAAAATTTGTTAGGTATTGTATGTATGTAATTTGTAGAATTGACACGATTGATTTGTACCAAATTGTTGACAGGGAATTTTCAAATTTTGGTGAGTGATGAGGAGGGCGCGGGTGTATATGGACCAAAACCAAAGATTGTAAAGATTTGAAAAGCCGAATTTTCATTTTACACAATACGTCATGCTATCTAGTTGTTTCCTACATTATATCTACACTATGTAACTTTTCAGCAGCGCGACAAACGAATAAGAAATGATAATGGTATTTTCTGATGACAAAAATCTGTAAAGATTACTGCCATACATCATTTTCTTTGTTTGAGAAACATCAAGATGTTTTTCAAATTTTTTCATTATTGCCTTAAATATTCTTTGAACAATACTTACTTGATTTGCATTATATTTTCAATGTTGTTTTAATGGTTTAACTTTTTTGTGTATTGATGTAACTTTGTAACTTCCAAGATCATATTAAATTTGGAACCTCAAAGATTTGAATTGTGTATATGAATGGTTTGCATGCATACTTGCATACAATGTATGTTATATGTTTTACTGCATATGCTGTATGTTGTACGTTTTATTGCAATGCTTGTGATTTACGGGATGCCCGTACGGCGCTCATGTTTGAAGTTCGTCTCCCACGAAAACTTGAAACGCACATCTTCAGGCTGGTAAAACTTAGGTTTTTCTGCAATTTCATACCTGTAGTGTAAGTCAATATTCAAATTGCAAAAAAAATGCAAACAAAAAAATTAAAAACAATAATGTCACGACAACAAAACAAATTTGAAAAACGTTTTTAGCACTAATAATCAGTAACGTTTTTTATGGTTTTATCAATAGCTTTCTTAAATTTTGTTTTCATACCACACGCGGTCCATACTGCCCCTCATAATCTGCGAAATATTGTAATCATGATCCTCCATGGCTAACAAGGTTGAAAATATTTTGACAAGAACAAAGAAAAACGAATGAAATGCCTATACGAATCATAACAAATAATGTTTTGCATACCGTTTTGCTTAAAACTTTAGCTAATTATATTTTAATTGTTTACCTTGCTCAAAAAACTTCTTGCGTTCGTTGTACATCTTCTTTTGGACACCACTTGTGTAGGCTGTGAGTTTGTAGCTAAATTACAAAAAAATTAAAATTGTTCATTTTAGTTACTAGTAGTAAAACACTGAAAATACAATACAAAAACAACAAAAAACATTGAAAACGAACGAAAATTTGAGAATATTTCACGTTTTCTTTAATTTAGTATCTACTGGTGTTTGCCCATTAAATTCCACAACCCATGCCCGACTGGCGTCGATTCTTTGTGCGCTTGCTCGAGGATCCACAAAAATTCTGCATACTGTTTTTGGTTTAAAACACGAAACAAACTCATGAGTATGAGCATACAAAAAATACATTCAATAGCAACTTGTTGATTTGTAATATAAAAAATTACTTTCTGTTTCTGCTTGAATTCTTGCTGGATTTTTTTCATGCGAGACTCGTCCAACTCCACAACGCGATTCTTCCTAGAATTCAAAAAACATGAGACGTATTGTGTACTTAGTACATAAAAAAGCAAAAACACGCCAAAAAGTAATCAAAAAATGATGTTCACTGTAGAAACTTTCATGATTTGATGTATTTAGTATTACGACTTTTCATGTTCAGCAATGGAGTCGGAAAGTTTTTTTTCGTTCTCAGACAAAATTGCTTCGAGGGTGTTTTCATCTTCCACACTGAATCCGTATTCAACAAAACAAAACAAAAAACAAAATTTCATGCTTAAGTTTTAGTTTTTTTGTAAACTACTTTTACAATTTGAATGCTATTAACTTATTACATGTGTTCAGTCTTGTCGACTTTGTGCTTGGGGCTTTTGCTTTCTTCAAACTTTTTCAAAGCCTCGGCCTTAATTTCAAAACAAATCAAAAAAAACTTAAAGCCAAAAATATTAAAACAACGACCGAATCGATAAAAAAATAAGAAAGACTTTTTTTGATGCTCTAAATCGCGATTTTGACTTTTTACATTTTTTTGCATTTTTTGGTTTTTGAAAAATTTAAAAATATACAAGAAATGCAAAAAGTCAAAATCGTTTTTTGAACGTCGAGAAAAGTTTTGCACTTGCTTTTTTATCAAATTCGTTTGTTTTTTAACGTTTTTGTGATGTACTTTTCATTTTTTTAATTCAATTTTGGTTTGGACCTTGGATTGCCATTCAGGTTCCTTTTTCATTTTGTACTCTTCGCCATGACAGTTTGAGAGAGGCTTCAGCTTGTTTTCCTACACCAAAATACAAGAAAATAATAAAAAACGACCAAAAAAGTCAAAAACGTTTTTCGATGCTCTAAATCGCGATTTGGTCTTTTTTGTCATTTTTTATACCTCGGGTTTGGTTTTCTGGCTCATCAAGTCTGCGAGTTCACCAACGCAGTTAAACGCCTCATGCACCTTGCCCTTCAATTTCTCATCGGAAACAAGAACTTCTTGAAACTCACCTACATTTTACAAAATCATGCCAAAATGAAAAACAACTAAAAAATCACTGAAAATTGTTTTGTTTGTGATTATTTTACAAGCAAATCATGCAATAATTTTGTTTTGTTGAATAGGAATAATACTCTTTTCCAAGTCAAGAAGCATTTCAGTAATTTTTGGAATCAGCTCGGTCAGATACTTAGATACTTTATCATGAAGCCTAAAAATCACAAAATGTAATATTTCAAAATTTGAAACGACAAAATGCAAAAAAGATAAATTTGAAAATATCAGACTTTGTATACGTACACTGTATTTGTAGAGAAAAAGATTGTAGTTTGCATTATGCTTACGTATGCTTTTGCATTTCGCGAGAGACGCGACGTTTCGGGCTAGGGAAGCCTTTAGTAACACAAAAATCAAAAACTAAAAAATTAAAAAATGTAAAAATCGTACTGATAAATTAATTTTGTTTTGCGTTTTCTGGTGTTTTGTCAATCGTTTTTAGGTTTTTGTTTTGATGCATTGATGTAAGTACTTGTAGGGGCGTTGGGGTTTTTGAATTCAATAACCTCGGAGTCGCGGTCTTGGGTATCTTCAGTCATTAGCGTAGAAGCAGCAACATCTTGATTTCCAACATGCTTGCGGGCGTTATCAGACTCCTTCTCTTTCTCCGGGGCAACACTTTCCTTGCCGTCAGTGGCGTCCTAAAATTACGAATACGCATAATATATCCAAGATATATTTTATTTACTTGTTTTTGGAAGGTTTTGGTTTGTACCATAGTATCAACGTCAGTATCGCGCTCGTTGGTTTCTTCATTCATCAGAGGGGCAGTGCAGTCGCCTTGATTTTCAACATGCTTGGGAGCGTTATCAGACTCCTGCACTTTCTGCGCGGCAACACTTTCCTTATCGCCGGTGACGTCCTAGATTACAAATACACAAAATAAGTCGACGAATACATATTTTATGTACTTGTTTTTGGTATTTGAAAGGTTTTGGTTTGTACAATAATATCAACATCAGCTTTCTCTTCAGCTCCTTGAAGCTCAAGAGCGCTGTCAAGATCTTTCGCTTCGCTTACGACCTGCTTATCATCTTCATCTTGTCCATGCTCAACCAAATTTTGACCTTCATCCATTTTTAAAGCGCTAACCGCATTAGCAGCCACTAGCATTTTTGCAATCAGCTTCATGATGCCTAACTACAAATACTTTTTTGTTTGCAGTTTGTGAATACTACTTAGTAGATATTGTAACTAGGTGCTTACACCGTTTTTGTATGAAAATGTAGGTAAATGTTATTGTTTCCTAAGTAGGTAGATGTATTAAAATGTAAATTTTAAAATTTGTATTGATAAAGATGTTGTGATTTGTGAAATTAGATTGTTGAAAAATGTGATTGTGAAACAATTTTGGAACCGATTTGGAAAATACAATTTTACGAAGGAAGAAAATCATTAGTATATTAGTAGCGAACATCTTAAGAAAATTGAAAAATTTATTTTGTTGTACAAAAAATTTAAGCACTTGTTTTTTGAATAATTTACACTTCATTAGTAGTATCTAAATTGTATTTTTACTATTTTACTTTTGGGTGATACTAATCTAGAAAGACCAACACGTTTTACTACAAACTACTTAACAGAAATACTTGCAAAAACCAATGCAAAAATGGTGGAAAAATGTATGGATCAAAATTTGTAATATGTTAGCATTTATGAAAAAAATAAAAAATTGGAATTGCTATTGTAGTCGCTTGATGCAGATCAAGCGTTGTCAGAATCTTTTTTGATTTTGAGTGATTCCACTTTGTTGGCGACGTCAAAAAGAGAACCCGTAGAGTTTTCGCTTACGTTACTTGCGACAGAATTATTACTGTCACGATTATCCTCATCATTGTCATTGATAGTGGCGAAAGGCGCAAGAGTTTTCTTCAAAGTTTCCTTTTCCTGAGTCTCCCCTGCAGTTTCCTAGAAACAAATTCAAAAAAATGTATCAGCGTGAAAACTACATCAAAGTTCAAAAACTGACAAAATATTATTATTACAGGTTGTGGTGTATCGGCAAACCCATCGCCGTTTTCAGCAGTACTAGAACCATCGGAAATGTTCTGAGAACTGCCATTCGAACTGCGCAAGCCGCACACCAACGCCATATTAGCAATCCACCCAGCGATCAACGTCTTCATCATATTGTTATTGTTGTTATTGTTGTAGAGCGTTTTAGAAACTACAAATTTTGGAATACAGGTTGAAATTTGTAACTTGTTATTGTTTCAACGATTTTGTGTTTAATAACTATCACTACGGGAAATTTTGAAAAATGGAAACAGTGTCAACAAATGGAGGTAGTGTACCGAATATTTGAATTTACCGACAATTCACACAATTAACACAAAATACACAAAGATCTACGAATAATCAAAAAATGCACACTACTTTCTGGGCACTACTTTTTTCTACGCACGACACTAAAACAAAACACGGTACATGGCGTTGTTGTGGTATGTTGGTAACAAAAATGTGTTGCTAATATTATTGATGTGTCAAATGGATTATTGAAAAAGATTTCGTCATCAAAATTGTCGAATCCCGATCAATCCGTCTTGTACACTCTGCACAGTTCCAAGACTAATAGATTCCGAATTTCTCACGATAGTTTTAAATTCTATAAACTTCGTCATTTTCTTTGTTAAGTATAATTTCCTACTCCCTGGTTGCCGAGCCGCCATCATTCTCAAGAGAGAGCGACAAAGCAATGGCCAGATCAACATCATAAGCTTCAGCTCCATCTTGATAAGCATGATTTTCGGTATCAATAGCACCCATCCCATGACTATCCTCAACTTCACTAGTGCTTAAAATACTACTGCTGACGCTTGCTTCCTGGCCGACCATGTAAGTGTGGGAATCGTCAGGATCCAAACTTTGGGTTTCTGGGAGGCTTACTGAATTTTCTGTCTGTTCTGTTACAACATTTTCTGACTCGCCATCGCTAACATGACTAGAATTGGTATTGTTAGAAGAATGGAACGACACTTGAGATGCCTGTTGGCAGGAGGATTCATGGTCATTACAATATGAAGAGGAGGAGGATGGAAGGATAGATGTCTGCCAGGACTGCTCGCTAAAATCGTCTTGAGATTGCAGCTGACTTTGCCAGGAACACTCGCTCACAACGTCGTGGGATTGCTGACTTCCATCTGGTTGTGGATTCATTAGTTTTTTGAGCTGTGCGTGAATCACACTGCTTTTCCCGCTGCTAGGAGCTTGATATGAAGAGAAAGAGGAAATGTCTTCAAAAGTACTGATAAGGCTAGGATCTACCTCTTTTGTGTGGCGTTCTCTGCCTTCAGCTTTGACACGGGCGCCGAAGGAAGAATCCCATTCGGTATGATCAAGGCTGCCTGAAGTCAGCGCACTGTTTTCTTGCTCTTTAGTTAGCGATGTGGGCCCTGAGCGTGTCGTGAGGGTGGAGGCAGTTTCTGGTCGGGGAATCTCAGGTGCCGAGCGATTCTTGTAAACATAATGAGTGCTACTAGCTCCATTGGTAACGCTGTCCACAAGTCCCAAGTACCCGAATCTGTCTGCATGTTGTCTGTTGCGTATGGTAGGGTCAGTGCCAACGCTCAGAAGGTAATTGGCAATATTTTCGTAACGGATCAGTTTACTTGTATTGCTTTGAATCAGCGAGGAAGTCCTCTCTATAGGACGTTTGAATAGATCAGCAAGGCTTGGATCCTGTGCTAGCTGTGTGCTTAAAGCCTGACTATAACGTTGCGCCTCATCCAGAAGCACTGCAATCTCAAGAATTCTGTGTACGAGTTTCTCGAGGGCAGAATAACCTTCGCCATTGCGGATGTCAACGTCAGCGCCATACTGAACCAAAAGTCGAACGGTCCCTTCGTGCTTGAAAGAATAATGCAGGCAAGTGTTGCCACTTTCATCAACAATGTCAAGCGATTCGGGGCCGCCTCGTTTAACAAATTTGGGAATGAGGAATCTAACAGCCTCAAGTCGTTTGGCACGACCAGCAACATGTAAAGCAGTCAAATCAGAATTAGGGGCGGTCAAATCAGATTTGGTGGGAAAAATGAAATTTCCCCAACCCGCATCTTCATATAGCTTCACTACGTACGGAACCACAACTGTATCCCAATAATGTTCCGCCTTTGAGTAGTGCTTTCCGTCGACCAAAAATGATTCTCTCAACGCGTCCAGCAACAAATTATCGTTATAACTCCGTTCAATCTGCTTTCCAAAGATTTTGATAAGATAATCTAGTATCTGTACACCGCCTTTGGAAGCAGCATAAGAGAATAACTTCCTGTCCGGATTCTGTAATTCCAACGATATGCCAAAATCGTCTGCACGCTGCTTGAAACTGCGGAGCAGACACTTTACGGTTTGAAAATCATTTTTTTGGATGGTAGCCTTCAAAACTTGTTGATCGGTTTTCAGAATTGTCTGTAATTTTTCTTTTGATAGCACGCTGCTGGTGTTTTCCATAGCAGATGTCAGTTGGTTGTATGCATCTAAACCGGACAGACTGATGAACATGTCTGGCATTTCTTTCAGCTCTGCTAACACATCATCTGGCATGGGATCTAATTCCGTGATGACACCATCCTTGCAGAAGTCCGGCAGGGTGAAGGCAGTTTCTTTTTGAGGATCTTCAGGTGCTGAGCGATTCTTGTAAACATAGTGAGTGGTACCCTTTGTCTTCTTAATTCTGTCAACGGTACGTATATTGGAAGTATTGCAGAGTCGACGTTTGTCATAAGCATAGTGAGTGCTACTCGCTCTATTGGTAACGCTGTGCACAAGTTCCACATACCTGGAGAAAACATCTTTATCTTGGTTTTTGACGTCGTCGTTCCGGATGGTAGGGTCAGCGCCAACGCTCAGAAGGTAATTGGCAATATTTTCGTAACGGGTCAGTTTACTTGTATTGTTTGGAATTTCTGCATGTTCAAAGTTTGTGCTTAGCACGTTTATAGCACGTTTGAAACGATCGAGACGGCTTGCAATCTCAATAATCCTGTGTACAAGTTGCTCGAGAGCAGAATAACCTTGGTTGTTGCGGATGTCAACGTCAGCGCCAGACTGTACCAAAAGTCGAACGGTCTCTTGGTTCTCGACAGAATAATGGAGGCATGTGTTGCCGCTTTCATCTGTGATATCCAGCGATTCTGGTCCGCCGCGTAGAGCAAATTTAGGAATAAGAAATTTCAGCGCCGCATGTCGTTTGGCACGTCCAGCAGCATGTAAAGCTGTCCAATGAAAATTGGTTGGATAAAGACTACTCAGGCCGAAAGGTCGGGAAAAGACTACTCGGGCCGAGCATGCCACCACAGTATATGCAAAGCCTATATCCTCATATAGCTTCACAACGTAGGGAACTACCTCGGTGTCCCAATACTGTTCAGCTTTGGAGTAGTGCTTTCCATCGACCCAAAATGATTCCCTCACCGCTTCAAGGAGCACAAAAGCAAAAGGTTGATGAAAACAATGTACATCATGAAATTTTTTCTTTCCATAGGATTTGACAAGACAATCTAGTATCGGTAGACCGCCTCTGGACGCAGCAAATGCGAACGCATTGTGGGGATAGTCGAAGTAGTGAGATTCGGGATAGTCTAAGAAGTGAGATGGTCTGCGAAGCAGAGACTTTACGGCTTGCAGATCATTTTTCAAGATGGGAGCCATTAAAGCGTCTCTGAAATCGATTTTCGCACTGGCATTTCTTTCTGGCATTTCTTTCAGTTCTTGTAGCACGTCATCTGGAACGAAATAAAAATCCTTATGAATGTCCATGTCGCTGTGGCTGCTACTTTTAGTAATGGCTGTAGTTGACGAAATTTCGTGTGGCACACGCGTTCTTACTAACCGACCACTTTTCTCATTGTATGTTGATCGGCTCTTGGGCTTCGTTTCTTGGTCGATCGTGTGGCTTGTGTTCTTCGACTTCTTCCTCATCTTCTCGTAGCTCTTGGCGCTAGAATTGCTACTAGATTGTTTACTGTCCTTGACTTGCGCAACAGTACCACTAGTAATCTTACCATCATTTACATGAGCAGGGACTCTAAACATACAGTCTTTCCAGTAACTTAGTAGACCCCAAAAACCGCCAATAATGTCACTACCAAAAAACAAAAAAATAATTCAATTCTAGAAAGTACAAATGTTGAAGTAAGGCATGAAAAAACGTACGTTTCGGCAACGATAGCTCCTTTGTTGTCGTCCAACGATGTAGCTTGCTGATTGCTTGTCGAACTGGAATCATGCTCAAGGGAGAGCGACACAGCCATGTCGAGATCCACATCATGAGTCTCAGCTATTTGTGTTTCAGTTTTTGCTCGACTAGAGGCATCTTCTAGAAGCTCGCCACTTTTGATGGTGGATCTCTCTGCTTGGACACTGCGCTCCACAGAAGGCTTTGTCTGCAGGTTTTTCTCCGTTAGTTGGCGTGTTTCTGGCGCACCGATTCTCTTCGAATTCTTTTTCTCGTGCCTCTTGGCGCTAGAATTGCTACTAGATTGTTTGCATTCCGTCCCTTGGGAACCAGTACCACCAGTATTCTCACTATCAAAACAAACAAAAATTATTCAATCTTAGAAAGTACAAAAATGTTAAAGTGAAGCATGAAAGAATGTACGTTTCGGTATTGTGAGCATCATCCGAGCTGCGCGACTTTTGGGATGCCTCGTCGGAGTCATCACTCTGTGAAGGGGCATCTTCTTTCATACGGTTCGAGGTTCTTAGTGGCTTGGGCTCGGAAGGTGGATCTTTGGATGCGTCTTGATCATGAGATTGACTAGAATTGCTAGGCAGAACATTAGCTGGCCCATGGGCAGACATTAATGCCATCAAGCTCGGCAGCAACTCGGGTCTGTTTTGCTTTGCATTTTCAAGAATATCCCTCCAATCGTCTGAGTTCATGTCTCTGTACATGTTACCAGATCCTGTATTCTCTTTGACAGACCTACATTTGCCACAATACCAAAATCAACAAAACTAAATTGAATTTCGGACAGTAGGAAAATGTTGCAATGAATCAACAAAGAACGTACGTTTCAGCGACGCTAGCCCCCCTGTGGTCATTCGAATCTTCGCAATGATCGCTGGTAACCGCCACCGCATCTGCCAACGTCACCAGCGTGACCGTCACTAACCCCGCGCCGACCATCGTTTACAGCCTTGTTGGTTCGATTATTGATGTTTACTTGTTTTCTTACTTTGCCTTACTGTACTTGCTTGACTAAATCGATCCTAAATAAAAAACGGTTTTATCCAATTGTTAGAATAAATTTTGGTTGTTTTAAGATTTGTTACAATGCGATTTCAATGTCAGAAAATAAGCAAGGTAGATGTGGAAATGTAAACGTATGTACCAACATGGAACAGACAAAATTGATCAAGAATTTGTTTATACACACGAAAAGAAACTACCTAACACTTAGACTACCCTACTGGAATTCAACATTTCGCACACCTATCTTCTGACAACTATCCAACCACAACACAAATGACAACGACAAGAACGAGATGTTTGGCAATTCATTATTGTTGAAAATTATATATTGTTAGTGACAACGCTTTCATTTTATGTTGTAACCATAACTTGCAAAATTTAAGTAGTAACAATGTACAAAATACGTTCTTTAAAAAAATCGTTGATGGAGAAAAACAAAAATTACAGCATTCCTGCCGGCACGAACCCCTCCTCATGCTGTTCATTGATATCGTCGTTCAATTCATACAGATTCTGCGAGCTAAAAACAAAACCAATATTTAATAATTTATAATTCCACAATAAAAACATACATGAAAATGACATTTGTTTGTGAACGTTTTGGTGTGTGATAACATGTAGGGTGGGTGTAACTAATACCTTTCAGGCGTTTGACACGTTCCGTCACTGCTTGCGATGTCTTTGTCTGCAGGCCCGTTGTTCTCCGGGACTGTGGTGATACTTTTTTCTGCTACATACGTGATCACCAGAGGTCGTTTGGCGTGGGGATCGCTTTCGGTAAGAGTCCTCAACACGCCCGGGTACATGGTTGCAGCTTTAGAAAAAAACAATGCTTCATCTTTCGTTCTGAGCTGATAGTTGAACATCGTCTCGTCATCTTGTTTAAACGGAAGGGATTTCGAAGAAACTTCATATAACTCACCGCGACCTTCGGCCCTGTTTAGTATAGGACTGGCACCGTGGCGCAACAAATAGTCTGCAACCTTGAGATGCCCCTTGCGCACTGCAGTTTGAAGGGCCGTCCGCCCCGTTTCATTGACTTTGTCAAGATCAACACCGCTTGCTACTACACGAGCAACATCATCTAGGCGCCCACGTTTTGCCGCTAAATGCAAGTCCGAATCAATTGAAGTAGCCATGACAGAAACATCGTCGAACTCTGTTTCCTCGACAAGGAGAAGACTTCTGTGAGTAGTAGGGTCGGCTTTCCATAGCAGCTCCAAGACGCTTGGATACATAGTTTGTACAGAACGTATACCGTAAGATAGAAGTTTTTTTCTGTGGGCGTACTGAAATTCTGATTCATCATCACGTTTGAAAATATTCTTTTGCTCTTCAGAATGGATGAGTTTGTAGGCTGTTTGAGTGCCGTCAGGAAGGTAGACTGTAGGGTCTGCACCGCAACGCAAAAGAAAATCTGCTATATCAAAATGTTCGTTTAAAACTGCTCTTGACAACGCGGTATGCCCTTCACCGTCCTTGGAATCAATATCAGCGCCAAGTTCCTCCAGATCACTAACCCCTTGAAAATTGCCTCTGGCAGCTGCCAAAACAATCGGCGCAAATGCAAACTGGCCGTCGTTGACTTCGTTGGGGGGTTCTTTGACTCCTTTTGTGAGTTCCCTGTCTTTAACTTCGTCGAACTTATCCACATCACGCAAGTCTCGCAGTGTAGTACGCAGGTATTGAACGATCTCGTTTTGAAAACGGCGACGCTTCTCATTGTCTACTTTTTCAAAACCTGCGGCGATGGTCAACGGCGTATTCCCATACCCATCGGTTTTCCAGATCAGCTCGCGCCGCTCAGGCGTGTCTAGCAATTCGATGACGTACTTGACAATGTAAAGCTCATTTCTAACAGCGCTATGAACAATGCCAGCACCGCTGTTGTCTACCTGAAATATGAGGTGAGACCGGTCGTTGGCTTTGGCATGATTGACCAAATACATCAACAGAGAGAGCGATCCAAATTCGGCGGCGGCTTGGAAAATAGTGGCGCCTGATGACTTACTGACTGCGTACATATCATCCAACTTGTTTGCGCTCTCGAAATGATGTACCAATTGCTTGACTAGTTCTAGCGCCTCGCCTCTGTGGCACTCCTGTGTTTGTTCAAATCGGCTGCCGAACTCTATGGTGTGAAACATAATCGTTGGACCATATTTTCCACGTAGAGGATGAGCGGATTCTCCATTTGTTCGGCAATACTTGTCTACCTCGCTCCTGACGTTTGTTTTCTGCGATAAAATAGTATCGCTTTCACTCACGCCGCTGACACTCATATTGGAATCTTGAAATTCAACACCTAATTCACGCTTTACAGAGGTTTTTGCGGTGACCTCCGAGGATGAATTGGTAACATCCGCCCGATCAGCAATTGAAACATAGTAATTGTAATTTGCTCCAAATTTGAAGTACCTGAAAAGAATTCTCTCAGCTTGATTCCTGTCGGTAGGATCACCTGCCAACCTGGCTCGCTCAATTCTCATGTCGACGTCGCGGACAGTAGGGTCAGCGCCAACGCTCAGAAGGTAGCTAGCAATTTTTTCGTAACGGATCAGTTTACTTGTATGGCTTTGGATCTGCCGATTTGTGTTTTCTCTGAAGTCTTTGAAACTCATGTCTTGATTTGCGTAAACATCAGAATACGAATGAGATGATTTCGCGACAAAGTAGGATTCTGCAAGCGCACCATTTTTTCTTAAATCCTGACTGGTGTGTTCCAACCCATCAAGAAGGATTGCAATCTCAATGATTCTTTGTACGAGTTTCTCGAGAGCAGAATCACCATCGTCATTGCGGATGTCAACGTCGGCGCCATACTGAACCAAAAGTCGAACGGTCTCTTCGTGCTTGACAGAATAATGGAGACATGTGTTACCACTTTCATCAGTAATATCTAATGATTCTGATCCGCCGCGTGCAACAAATTTGGGAATAAGGAATCTCAGCGCCTCGTGTCGTTTGGCAAGTCCAGCAGCATGTAAAGAGTTCCAATCGGAAGAAAGCGGTGGGGAAGATTTGCTCGGAAAAATACATTCGTCACAATCCATATCTTCATATAGCTTCACAAGGTAGGGAATTACCTCGGTATCCCAATACAGTTCAGCGTTGGAGTAGTGCTTCCCGTCGACCCAAAATGATTCTCTCACCGCTTCAAAGAGTAAATCATCTGTACATAAGTGTTTATTTCCAAAGAATTTGATGAGATAATCTATTATCTGTGGACCGCCTCTGGACGCAGCATATTTGAAAAGTGTATTAGGAAATTGTAACTGATACTTTAAGGAAGTTGTATCACATACACTTGGATGCTGTTTGAAACTGCGGAGCAGACACTCTACGGCTTGCCGATCACTCTTCCGGACTGCAACTAATAAAACATGAGAATGGATTTCTAGAATTTGCCTGAGATTTTCTTCTGATAACACGCCACTGGTGTCTTTCATAGAAGATGTTAGTTGGTTGTATGCTTGTAAGATGGCCGGAATGATAAACATGTCGGGCATTTTTTTTAGCTCTTCTAACACGTAATCTGGAATGGAATCAATCTCACACGACACAATTGATTCCTCGGTAACGCCATCCCCCTGGTTAACATTCAAATGATTTTCATCCGGATTCGTATCGAGAAAAATTGCATATTTTCCAGATCGCAATTCAAATCTCGATCCGTCTTGTAAACTCTTCACAGTTCCAGAACTGATTGCCTTCAGAATCTTTACGGTAGTTTCAAATTCCGTGAGCTTCGTGTCATAGAGTGCTTGTAACTCCTGTAGAAACTTGCTGCTGCTGGCCTTCGATTTCGAGGTGGGGTCACTCACTGCTGCCGAACCCTCAGATAGCATTTTGTCGTGGAGGTTGGCACGCTCTTCTATGATTCTCTGGCGGCATTCTTGACATTCGGTGTAGAGTTCTTCAGCTTGCGCAACAAGCATGTCAACATGAGTCGGCAAGGGACTAGACGACTGCACACTCTGAGATTTCATGTCGCCATCTGTTTGCATGTCACCCGAACTCCTGTCTGTATGGCTGTTGAGCTGAGCGTGCGACGCACTCGTCTTTGCACCTTGATAATTGACGCCATCCACGTGGAAGTGCTTCACGACGTCGTTGCCTGAAACGTGAGACATTTCAATACTGGCATCGCCATCATTATCGTCAAGATTGTCATCACTACGTAAAATTGTAGTTCGCACCACAACAAAAGTTCCTTCATCTGCCTGGTTTTCTAACTTTACTATGGCGTCATTTTTGTGCCATCCGATAACGGTACCATGCAAGACGCCGCCTTCCGGATATTCGCTTGGGTATTCAGTAACATTCCACTTGTTGCCGGATTCATCTTGATAGGCCATAGGGAGCATCAATTCACCAGGTAAGAACCGCACTTGCGAACCAACAATGATAGCCTACAAAGATAACAAGAAAAACGAGCAACAGTTAATTTGAATTCAAAGGTGAACATCAATCCATAGATCATTTTTAACAAAATAAGATTTTTTTCGGATCTTGTTGTAGTACATGATATTTTTAAAAAAATTGTAAATCGTAATATACCGATCCGTTTTCGTCGATCGCTTGGCTTGCTTTCTTCTTCTGCTTCTCGTGTTGCTTTTTGGCGCTAGAACTATTACTAGATTGTTTACTTTCTGTCACTCGCAGAGCGATAGCCCTTTTGTTGTCTTCGAACGGAATAGGATTCTCAGGTTGTTCGTACACAGGCTCCGGCCAGGCAGCATATATCATAGCATTTGTAGGTAAATAGTTTCTTACGTCGGCGAATGTCTTGCCTATTAATGTAGGTTTCGAGGCAAGACTGTTCAGATCAAAGTATGCACCTCCATGCTTGACAATTGCCACCCAGTGATCACTGCGCTGAACTATGAAACGATTGATGCAGCTGATGGTAATGCCCTGGCCTTGAATTGCTTGAAGAGATTCAAATTGAATGCCCAAATGGCGTTTTCCAACCTGGCAGAGAACTTGATAGGACCAGTTCTGCTCGCCGTCGGCCCAATCGGAACCCACCGACTCATTTTCTAGTAAGGATTCTTGCAAAGCATTGGTAGCTTGACCCGCCTTCGTCAAATCTTTATCTGTGAATTGGGCTTTGCCCATGTAGTTGTTTAGTGCGTGTCGTAGGCAACGGCGGTCGGCCACGCCCTGCGAGTCTACATTTTGCCGTTCCAAAAATATGTGTGCGGTAGGATCGCAGAGTGCATGATCAATACTGCTAGCCTGAGAAATGGTTTGTTCAGAAGTATCTTTGGAAATGCTTGTAGTTGTTGAATCGTAATCTGGAATGGAATCAATCTCACCAGACACAATTGATTCCTCGGTAACGCCATCCCTCTGGTTAACATTCAAATGATTTTCATCCGGATTCGTATCGTGAAAAATTGCATATTTTCCAGATCGCAATTCAAATCTCAATCCGTCTTGTAAACTCTTCACAGTTCCAGGACTGATTTTCTTCAGAATCTTTACGGTAGTTTCAAATTCCGTGAGCTTCGTATTGTATAGTGCTTGTAACTCTTGCAGAAACTTGCTGTTGCTGGCCTTCGATTTCGATGTAAGGTCACTCACTGCTGCCGAACCCTTCGCTAACATTTTGTCGTGGAGGTTGGCACGCTCTTCAATAATGCTCTTGCGGCATTCTTGACATTCGGTGTAGAGATCTTTGACTTGCGCAACGAGCTTGATAACATCGGGACTCGACGCACTCGTCTTTCGACCTTGATTATTGGCATCATCTTCGATCTTGTCACGCTTGCCATCTCTTTCTTGAGTAGTATTTAAAAAACATTTCGGCTCAAGGCGACCAGAGTGGGGGCGGTCGCTTGAAACTTGCTCAGACTCGGAAAATCTTGCTGACGATGACATTGTGTACGATTGCCCAGTGAAAGCCGCATTTTGCATTTCGATGGACTCGATCATAACGTCGCCTTTGGTGATCACGCCGATGCATTTGCGAAAATCCTCCAATGTCTTGATTTCCAGATAGGTCTGCCCTGACCGCGTGATGCTACCGGAGCCTTGAGCAATCAAATTGCCCTTGGGACCTGCTCTGCCAACATTGGACACCAACAACTTGTGACTGCGCTCGAACTTGAACTGGAACCCTGCCCATCCATTTTCAACGTCATCGCGTGTGAGCATCATGTCGCCGGCGAAGGAAAAGCCATGCACATTGCCGAAACACATACGCTTGGTGCCATTCTCTGGATCCAGGGCCTCGAATAGGTTTTGCGTCGTCCTAACATCGTTCATTGCGCCTAGGTTTGAACGCCTAATTTTACTTTTGTTTTGCTCGTGTACTGCAACACCGGACTCCTTCACATAATTCAGACCTCGTGTCACCGTGTCGATGCCTGATATCGATACCTACAACAAAACATTTAAGAGATAACAAGTTACCATCGAATGAATTTTCTTTACCGAAAAACGTTTCGTACATTTTGACTGAACATAACATTTGTGTCCTTGTCGGTGTCGCCTTTATCATTTACACAGCCATGTGGTTATCTTCTCTAATTCTTACCAAAATTCGTTCTATTTTCTCGTTTATTTTGAAGTTTTTACATTTATTCCTAAGCTTTCTGATTTTTTCTCAACTTTACCTGCACTCCTGTAGTTGTTTTATGCCCAGCACCAATGCCGCTGTCGGTTGCCAGGTGATCAGACCCCGTGCCGTTGTCGCTGTCCTCAACCTCCATGTCGCTGCCCATGTACCCTTTCATGTCGTTGTCGTCAATGTCGCTGTTGACCTCGGCGCTTTCCCAAGGATGAAAGTCAAGCGCCCAAGGATGAATGTCGTTGTCGCTGTCCACGTCACTGCGCTGCGCTGGTGGAAAAATAACAAAATCGCATGGGTAAAAATCAAAAAAACTCAGGAATAAATTTGGCAAACTTTTTTTTTGTTTTGGAGCAAAAAGATCCCAAGTTTGCCAAATTTATTCCCAAATTTACTGACACAAATTCCCAATTTCTGGGTTTCAAATGGATTTGTTCGACAGTCGATGCGTAGTCGAGTGTCAATGCGTAGTCGAGAGTCGTTGTTTCAATGCGTCAGTATATGTCGACTGATTGCGTCGATACTTGCTTGATGGGTCGTTATGCGAAAACTTCATAGTAAACTACACACGCGAATGGCAGAAATGGCTGAGCTTGGAAAGGAAAACCGCAATGCCTTCAAAAATCTTACAGCTACGCAATTTTTGAATGCACACATACACGCAAACATCCTTGGGCGACGATATTTTGGTGGGAGCAGTCAAACACTGCCACGGCACGCCCAAGCAAGAAAAAGCCATAGAAAAATAATTACTTAAGTAAAAACACCAAAAGAACATCAGAAATAGCAAACCCAGCAGGCGCAGCGTGCACCAACAGATAGCAAAACACATAAGAAAAGAACGCGTGCACATACACGTAGCAGAAGACATAAGAAAGCAAAAAGGGACAAAAAGGCAATGCAGGAGGGTCCCACTGACCACTGTTCCGCTGCCACTTCTCCGTCTACGTTTACGGTCTCACTGACCACCCCTCAACCTAAGGTCTCACTAACTATCCCTCCGCCTAAGCTCTCGCTGAACACTCCTCCGCCTAGGATCTCTTACTTTCTGCCCTAGTTTTCTTTAAAATTATTCCAAAGTTTCCTAAAAAAATCCTAAGTTTCCCATCAAAATTCTCAATATTCTATTTCTCAAAAAATTCTCCAAAAAAATTAAAAATTGCAAGTTTCCCCAACAATTTCCAACTGTACCTTGACTCGCGCTGTCCCAAGGATGAATGTCGCTGTCGCCGTCGCTGTTGACCTCGGCGCTGTTGACCTCGGCGCTATTGACCTCGGCGCTGTTGACCTCGTTGCTTTCCCAAGGATGAATGTCGCCGTCGCTGTTGACCTCGAAGTGCATGTCACTGTCCATGTGGAGGTCGCTGTCCGAATGAATTCTATCAGACCCCGAAACGTAATCCATTTGCATGTTATCAGGTCCCGTATTCTCTCTTTCAGACCTGCGTTTGCAACAATTTTACAATACCAATACAAACGTAGTTGTTACCAAATTGAAATTCTAGAAAGTGCGAAAATGTTGGAAAAATATACGTTTCGTCGACGGTAGTCCCCTGGTTAGCATTCGAATGATTTTCATCCGGATTCGTATCGTCAAAAATTGCATATTTTCCAGATCGCAGTTCAAATCTCAATCCGTCTTGTAAACTCTTCACAGTTCCAGGACTGATTGCCTTCAGATTCTTTACGGTAGTTTCAAATTCCGTGAGCTTCGTATTGTAGAGTGCTTGTAACTCCTGCAGATGTGGACTGTTATTGGCCTTCGATTTCGAGGTAGGGTCACTTACTGCTGCCGAACCCTCAGATAGCATTTTGTCGTGGAGGTTGGTACGTTCTTCCCTGATGAGTTCGGTGTAGAGTTCTGCGACTTGCGCAGCTAATTTGTTAACATCGGGACTCGATTCAGTCGACTTTTTGCATTCATTATTCAAATACCCTGCATGTTCATTTTGTGTGATGGTCGAAATTTCTGCAAGCAATTGATCATTTGATTGGATGTCTGTGGATACAGTTTGGATGTCTGTGGATGTAGTTTGGATGTCTGTGAGTTCAACAGTAGTGTCATCATTGGGACGACCTTGGTCCTGTACGCCAGCACCCCAAGGCAAACAACGAAGACACTGCTTGAAGAAACCGTGACGACGCTTATGCTTCTTTTGCCCTTCCGTATCCGCAGCAATTTCTAGTATAATATGAAACAATTCAGAGATGCACTGACGGGGATAAAAACTTGAGGACAACAAAATCAAAATATTGAATGAAAAAAAAAGTGGACTTTTTGAAAAAATATTTACCTGCTTGATCACCGCGGACCTCAAGAGCACCTGCACCGCTTAGCGACGCACCCATCAAGATTGTCGTACGAATAACCATGTTGTAATATTGATACGTTTTTGTAACACTGAGCTACTTCGTGCCGCACAACGGAATAAGAGTAGTTACAAATTGTGTATCGAAAATTTACGGAATTTTTGCAAGTTTGTAGAGCACTTGTCAGTTTTTGTAATAAGACCTGATCAATGTAGCAGTTAATTTTCAATTGTTAAAAATGTTTTACCAGAAATATGCAGTACAGATGTTAAATTTGTTTTTCAAAAATGTAACATAATTTGCGTTGATAGAACAGGTACAGAAATTGTTGATAAGAGTTGTCAAAAAAGAATCGATTCAGGTGGTGAAAAGGTAGATATGTAGTATCAGAGTTAGAAAAACAATTTCAGATTTTGTTTGTTGTTGGTTTGGTTTGTTATAGGTTTGGGTAGAAGAATGGGTACGTTACCGAATGGACCGACACGTGTGGAACAGAAGATATTGACCAAAAAATGTTTATACACACAAAACCAAACTACCTAAAGCGTTGACTACTCTACAGGAATTTACAATTTCGCACACACGTGACACAACTAGCAAACTACCAACACCTTACCAAGGACGTCATAAAAACGAACATGATGAAAGAAAATGGTTATACGTACATGGTAATTCTGTAATTCGAAAAAATAACGTACTAACAAATCAAATCTGTATTAATCACTGTATTCATTTAGATAATCAGAAATTTGTGTTTGCGTATTGACGAAAAAACGTACTATATTTGGTACTACTTCTAATGTCTTGTGCACATATATAAACCATATCAAAAATTCAAGAAAATCTGTCACCGCAAAATATCGAATTTTTGCGTCAAGATCAAATGTTATTTCAACTTTCTGTATTTGTCAAAAAATGTAAACTGTTAATTATTTACATCAAAAATCGAACCTTTTTCTTTAACAATTTTTACAAATCAATTCTTATGCATGCTTTATGAGTTTTGAAATGTATGTTTATGTGATTACTAGATTAGTACACTATTATGTACGTGTGTCTGAGTGATTTGTTTGTGTGTATAAGAATATCAAAATTGCGAATATACAAGGTAATGATAATGTAGTATAATGGTTAATGTACGGTACGATATTAGGTATTTCGTTAGAATCTTCAAAATTTGACGCTAGTCGGAATCTTCCAGCTCACTTCAAAAAATTACAACAACAATCAAAAAGCATCAAAAATCATGCATAAATAAATGTTTTTGATACGTTTTAAAAATCTTGTTACAACAAAAACATGTTTAAAAACGTTTTTTCAAAAAATGGTACTTCTGGTCTGTGGCATCCCAATCTATATCCCCAGCGCTCACATCAAAATCCGTTGACATGTTGGAGCTTACAATCTATTGATTTTGACAAAAACAAAAAACAAAAAAAATATTGCTTTCTTAGTAGTTTGCATGTAGCATTACTTTTATGTCAACATATAGTTACAGCAAAAACCTTATGTAACATTTTTTTGTAGTAAATAGTACAGATTGATCCCTCTCACCCTCCTGCGAATCCATCATAAAGCTATCATCAAAATCTTCGAACGAACTACTTGGCGGTAAATTCTAGAAAATCAACAAAACATCAGAACAAAACATGAAAAACAAACAAAAAAAATTACAAAGAAACATAAAACACAAAAATGTACAAAATGTAACAAACAAGAAAACTAATTTTGCTGTTGGTTTTTATGTATGATTTTGATTTTTTTGTTGTATGTGGTATGAGTACGTTATCAACATCGAAATCGTCCTCTTTTCTTGGTGGGGGTGAGGGTGTCGGTTGGGACCGTAATCCATCTGAAGGAGCGGGGAGAGTTGCTGACGAACTAATATTAAAACAAAACAAAATCAATAAAACACAATACAAAAAAATATTTTGAATAAAAAAGGTTTTGATTTTACGTTGAATTTTATATGTTTTGGTAACTAATACTCAACGTTTTGCATTTTGTTAGTTTTGGTAAAACAAATACCTGCCGTCATTTTCCGTCAAACCTAGATAATATGCTGCCGATGTCAATACCTAGTTAGACAACAAACGCAACAAATTAGTCAACATCATAAAATGAAAAAAACGTAAACACAGCTTTTGCCCATTGTTGTGTTGTAAAAAAACAAAACCTAAACATTTGAAAATCTATGAATACAGTTGTTACAGCGGCACTGGCGTCGATGCCACTCGCCGCACTTGGGTAATTCTTAGGTTTTAACAAAATTACAAAAAAAGTCAAAAAAATTAAAATATTTTAAACAAAAGACAACAGAATATATGAAAAAAACATAGTTTTCTTTGCAAAATTTGTACTTTTGGTGTTTTTCAAATTTTTATTATTTTTACCATCTGAAGACTCTCGTAGTGCTGTTTTAAGAATGGCACTACATAATCACCTTTTTACAAAATTTACAAAAATACAAAAAACGATTGTAAATTGACGATTGTACAAGCAATTTGGACATATTTTACATGATTTGATACAAAAATTATTGGTTTTTGTTGTTTTGCTAAATCGTTAATGAGAAATACTGGAAAATTCCGTAGCGATCGGGAGAGCTGTGTCTAGCATCAGATTCTTCACATCAACTAGCAAATTTGACAAAATTTACAAAACATGCAAAAACTACAAATAATTTTTTTTTGCAGTAAATTATACAACAAAATGCATAGTTTTGGATTTTTTTTATGTTTCTTGTTGAAAAGTACTCGCAATTTTCCCTGTAGCAGAGCCGACTTGCTCGATGACGATCTTTCCTTCTTCCGCCACGCGCCAGGATATTTCTTTACCTTGCCTAGACATACGCAACAAAACATACAAACTTACAACAAAAATTGTAAATTGTTTGCAAAATCTGAAGTTTTGGTGTATTTTTAAGTTTTTTGAAAAAAATATAGTACTCAAGAACGCCGTCAAGTTCGTGCTTGCACTGACGGATGATGTCGTCTCCATTTTGCTAAAAATTTGAAAAATAACAAAACAAGTTTAATACAGTAATTGCAATGAAAATGACATGCAAAATGGTTTTTGGTGTGTAGAATATGTACTCAGTGATGTTTAATAATTTTTTTCAGGTTTGAAAAATTGTGATACCTCCCAATAGTCTTCTATGTCCTTCCTCTTCTTTTCGACGACGCTTTTGGCATTTTTTTGATATTTAACAAAACACCAATGATGTCAATCAAATCAGCGTTTGTGGTGTACAGATGGACAACGTGCCGTGGGTAATATTGGTAGTATGAGATTTTTTGGAAAACGCGCCGGCGCCACGCTGGAGCATTACAGAATGTCCATTTGGAACGCGGCACCAGCAGATGGGGACGAGCACTCCGAAATCCAGTTTTGTGAATCTTCGACAGCCCATGAAAAAAAATTTGGAGGTGGGAGACAAAAAACCGTACGCTGGCTAGCTGCCATACGCCACATACACAAACATGCACACACTAACCGAAACCGCGCTTTTTTCAACTTACACAAAAAATAGAAAATCGTACGCAACGGTCTTCTCAATACCCTTGTTAACATGAGGCCTGGCCGCCTCAATCGCCTTCACCGCCGTCTTGGTCCCCGCATCGACGGCCAATGTCCCATACCTAGAATACGCAAAAAAGCATTTCAATTTAAACGTATTTGTACAGTTGTGAATGAAATTTGTGTAAATCTTATTAATTTCGTAGTAATCGTGTGAAAAATAAAAGTACTTATGTCCACGACGGGCAGCTTCTGCAGTCAGGTCTGCCACTACCACCCCGGCTGTGGCAATGCTCAATCCAAATTCACGACCTTGAATTTAAGAAAAAATAAAAATTAAAAAAACGTCAAAATCAATACAAAAGCATTATTGTGTTAACGTTTAAGTTGTCATTATGCTGTATTTGTCATTGATTTTGTAGCTTTTTGTGTTTTCTTGTTTTTTTGAGTTTACATTTTTTTGAAATTTGTATTACCGAGTTCGTAAGAGATTTGATGGCCATAAACCTTGGCTACCTGAGTGAACCATGTATCACCTTTTTGTAGTTACCAACGTATTTCCCGACAAAATGCATACAAAACATTATTTTTCTTATAGAATTTGTTTTTTCATTTTTTTGTTTTTTTTAATCTTACCATTATTTTTTTGGCGCTTGTTTTCGCGCAAAAAAATAATGGTAAGCTCGGTTTGTGTTTTGATTTTAATTTTCTTTTTTTTCTTTTTGTTGTTTCAATGTTTCTAAATAAAAATGCATGTTTTTCATGTAAAATTGTTAAAAAAACATACTCATAAGCTCCTTGCGAACTTCCATAACTCTGAATGGGATGTAGACGGTCTGCTTCACTGCTAGCTGGTCTAGCAACATCCGCCTACATTTTGAAAACATCATTAAACACATCAAAATGGAACAATATTTTGTATTTTGAATATGTTTATGTGTTAGTGTAGTAAATTTTATTGATGTTGGTACTCGAAACGGCCTTTTCGTTCACCGGTACTGCTTGAGGTGCGGACGGACATGGCGTCGTCGGATTTTCTGCGGAGGGTCGGAGATAGATGGCCGTCTTCGTGGGATTGTGTGATCTTCGTTAACAAGCAAATAAATCAAGAAACGAAAAAAGTTGAGACCATGTATAGCGTATTGGTATACCGGTTTGGAATGTGTTTGCTGGATATTTGTTTGGAAAAACGCCGCGCCGCGCAATCCACAACTTTCTCAAATGTTGTTGCCGACAGGATTGTTTGTTTAGCCGAGCCTTGCTACGACCGCCTCGTTGTTTGGGTTGGTTGTTTGGGAAGAGCAGGTGCTCGCGCTTACAGTCACTAGCCCAACTCACTTCACACGATACAAAACAACCTTTTGCTGCTGGTTTTGATTGATATTGTAATGTTTTTTCATACGACCTCAGACCCCGGGTCCACTAAAAATTTCATGGTGTTGCTCTTGCTCGCCACATCCGGATGATACCTAACAAACCAAAAATACAAACACATATAAAACAGTAATTTTACTGACAAAGGTATTAGTTTTTGCAAAATTTTATTAAATTTTATTAAAAAACGTACACAATGTTGAAAGAGGGAGGCTGGTCTCGGCTATCCTTCTTACTGGTCTCTTCCATCCCCAGCACTATTTTTTGAAAAAAATCAAAATTCAATTTAAAAACACTTCAAACTACAAAAAACATCTTGGATTTTGTTTGCTGAAACAAGAATACGCTTGTTGTTGAGTTCAAATTCGTATTGAACAGTGTTGAGAGGACTGCCAAAACCAGCTCTACTTCCTGTAGAGGCGGCGAAGGATTCTTCGTAAGACATCATACCTTTTTACACAACATAAATTTTAAATAGAAAATATACAGAAGTAATAAGCACTTTATTTTGTGATTTATTCTGTAATTTTAAAAGTTTTCGCGATTTTGCGTTTTATGAAGTTTTCGTATTTTTTTTATGCATTTTGTGAATATTTTGTTAGTATTTTGTGTGTAAGTAGTATGTACTGGCAGACTCGTCACTCAGCCTGCTCTTATCAAGATCCTTCTCAGAGCTACTTCCCTCTCTTGTATCTAGCAACAAAAATTTGGTACATACCAAAATTGCAAGACATACAATCAATACGTAAGAACAGTGCATAGTTTTGTAGTGTTTTCGTGAGTTTGTGTTGTAAAATACCTTCCTTTTCCTTCAATTTGAAAGGCACGTAGATGACGTCAGCATGCGTAGCCTGATTGTGTCCTTTGCCTTCTGCATCAATAGTTCCTTGCAGACGGTAAAAATATTTTCATGTCAAAAAACATTATTTTTAGCACAAATTTAAATGTTTTTTGACTTTTCAAAATTATCTCTATGACAAAACACACTCAGAAACTTTTTTTTGGAATTTTTGTATTTTTGGTTTTTATGTGTTTCAATTTTTCAAAATGTGTAAACAAAACGAAAATAGAAAAATAGAGTTAGAAAGTGATTTGCTTGCAGAAATCAATCTTTTTGACGTTTTTTTGTTTCCAGTAACTTTGTTTTTGTAATTTAAAATGAATGCTGATTTTGGTCTAGACTGCGTACCTTGAAGGTCTCCCACTTGTTTTTCGATGTATTTTTCATGGCCGTCATTTGGGCGCCAACAACTTATTAACAACAATACAAACAACAACGTTTTGAATATTGCGTTCAAATGTTTTGTTGTTTTTTATTTTGGTTTAAGTTTTAAGTACCGAAAGCCGCGTGGAGGGAGGACGGGCATGGTGAAGGTGTTGGTGTTGTGGTTCCACTTTTGACAAGAATTCGCCACCATGACAACAACGAAGAAGAGCGAGAAACAAATGTTGGTAGGGGGTAACCGATTTTATTTTGTAGTCGTAATAAATTTGGAAAACGCGCGCGCCGCCATGAGTTGCGAAGGCATCTCATAAAATGAAAAATATGATGGAAAACTTGCTTTGTCAAAATCATTTCTTACGGCGCAATGAAGTGCAATCCAGGAGGAGCCTTTCAGCTGGTATATTACTGTATCAACACAATACACACCACAAACCAACAAATTTCAATTAAAAAACATCATTTTCATAATGTATTATCGCACCGTCATAGAGTATGCCGGCAGCTGGCTCCAACTAGAATCTTCATCCTCCGATTCCACCTAAACAAAAAAAATCCCTATTTTTGAAAAAACATAAATACAAATTTTGTTTGATGGAACAAGTTTATTGTCGCAAAAATAAACTGAAATGTTGTTTTCGTACCGTATCGTCAGTAACAAGATGAATCAGATAAACCTACAGTTTACAAAAATCAAAAATAAAAAATCCGAAAAATCAAAATCGCAGTTTAGAACATCGAAAAAAGTTTTTTGGTGAATTTATTTCGAATTGTGCGTCTTTTTTGTGTTTTTTGCATTGCTTTTTTATATTTTTTAATTAAAAATGATTTTTAACAAAATATTTTACCTCCGGGATGTGGTCTGCGCAAGGTAAGTCTAGAGGGTCTACTATTACTGGGCTCTCCGACCTTAATCAACAAAAAACAAAAAACGAATAAAAACTACAAAAAACATGCAATTTTGCTTGTAATGCTTGTGATTTCTTACAACAGAATATGTTTTGTTTGTGAAACTGTGTGTAATTCTAATGTTGTAGGTTTTGTCAAAATATTACCTCATGTTGTCCAGATCGCTTGGAGGGGGTGGAGGTGTGGGCTCTCTTGAGGGGGCTTTGAAATACTCCTTGGTTTTGGTACAGAACACCGGGTGTCGTTACTTTTATCTTTTATGGATTAGGGGATCAGTTTTTGGCGTCACCGATTGTGTTAATCTGCTGTAGAATGCTTTGGAAAACGCGCGCGCCCGCGCTACTTCATCTGTGTAGCAGATAACAAGGCTTTTCAGACCGCGAACGTACAGCCAAGATCCTGCTCGGAAACTGGAGTGGCTGGTGTTGATTTTATATTACTGTATTCATATCCATGGTCAAAAACAACTTCTACCATGACATACTGAATACGCACTTCGGCAATACCACAAAACCATTTCAAAATCAATATTGTTTTATGAAAAATTATAAAGAACCTGGTCCTGAGCATGCACAAGCAATCCCGCATTCGCATCCGTCCACCCATCCCCACTCGAACTCATCCTCCTAAAAAACCATTTTAACAGAAAATCACAAAATCAACGAAAATTTCAAGAAACAAAAACAATTTGACAACAAAAATCGTAATTTTTGTAAGAAATTAGGTAAAAAGTAAACGTACTCGTTTTCAGTAGTGCTGATATTATTCCGCTCAGGAATAGGCGGCGGGGGCGCTTCTGGCAGTAGGGGCGACGGAACATTCCTAGGCGGCAACTCTGGGGAAAAGGGACGTTCTTGCTTGGATATTGCATGAATTTCAGCATCTCTAACACTAGATTCGCCAGGCAATGTACTATTCATAACGATTCCATCATCACTTCCATCATCATCCTCAACCTCTTGTTGCTGCTGTTGTTCCTCTACTACAGCTGGGGGAACAAATTCCTCTACCTATAGTACGAAATTCAACATTTCATAGGAGAAAAGCAAAAACACAAGAAACAATAACGTTTTTTAATTTTTAATGAAAATTACATGCGATTTATGCTCTCCAACACCATCTACGTGCAGTAATTTCATTTTTCTTAAATTCCTTTTCTCCGACTACAGCAGGAGGAGGAACGTTAGGACTGCTTATAACAACCTCCTCTTCCTTCTTATTACTGCTGTCATTAGTGTTAGTAATGCTTGTGGTAGAAGTAGTCTTCTTAAAAGCATTCTTAAACCGTTTGCCTAATAGACTACTAGACTTGAAGATCGTCTTAGTACCTATAGTGTGAAATTCAAATTTTCAAAGAAGACAAGGAAAAAACATGTCAACTAATACAATTTTCGCGAAATTACATGCGATTTATACTCTCCACGTGCAGTAATTTCGTTAAATTCCTTTTCTCCAACTAGGGCTAGTAACTTGAACTGGCGGTCCCGTACTAGATTCCTGTACTACTGGCTCAGTTTGGTCCATAGGCACTTCTTCGGGAGCTGTAGGTACTTCTTCTGGCGCATTTTCTAGAGTAACAGTCTCGATACTGTTATCCGAAGGTGGGTCAAGTACTACAGGACCACTAGGGGATGGCTCTGGTTCTTGGATCTCTATTTTTTGTTCTACGCTTACATCTTGTTCATCATCTGGTGTAATGTTATTGCCAACTTCATCCACGTCGAAACCAAAATCTGTATCATCATCACAAAATTGAAAACAGAAAACTTGTAATAATGCTGTATTTCAATGTTTTTGTCTTTTTGTTTTGATCTTTTCTTTAATTTTGAATGATAAATTAATATTAATGATATTTTTTGTATTTTTGTTTTGTATATTACCTATGTCATCGTCCAGTTCGCCCCAACCGTTTGAGTTTTCTGAGGGGATGTCTTCTTCAGTGTAGGGGTGCTTTTTTGTTGACAAGCATACCAGACTCGAGAGAAAAACAGTTTATGTGGGTGTAGGGGGTTTCATGGGGGTACCGGGGTATTGTTTTGTTTTTATATTGTTTGTTGGAAAACGCGCCGCGCCGACAGATCTCTGGCGACTTACGCTTTTATTGACTTGTCGCAAACACAACCAATCGCGGATTTCAAGATCTGATATCCATCTTTGAACCGTCTGATACATCACCGTAATAAACCTGAACAAAGCGATGCCCGTCCGAAGCGGTCGTCCTGGCATTCGGGAATGAAAGTACTTTCGAAATCGAACAATAGCATATTGAGGGCGCGTGGTGAAGTCAAAATCCAACCACCCGCTGTGAGCGGACACGTGCTCTTCACTCCAATACAAAAGAACATCCTGGATGCACTGTAATAAGGCGAAAGATTGTACCGTGTAGCCAACGCCTAGGAGATAGTTGCATCTGATGCACGATGTACTCTTTGGTAACAACCACTACCACACTTTTCACAAAACCAAACACGTTTTTCTTTTATAAAAATCCTTAGAAGCGTGAACGAATAAACTGTACCAAAGTGGAGGCCCCCACCACCCCCAACCAAGCACACGCCACCACAAACCTCCCCACCATCATCTTGTTTGTTCTTTCGCTAATATTCGTACGTCTTCTTATACTCTATGATTGATTCTTGCTAATTCGCCGTCTTGAAAGTAAAATTTTGTTTTTGATGTTGTGTTTGCAAATAATTTTGTAATTCAAAAAAAGTAACTAATGTACACAAAAACTAAAATAGGCAAGTAAAATTAAAATAACGTATTTACTGCATAATTATCACGTTAATTTTTTCACCTTGCAGAAATTATTTTTCTTTCACAACAAATGAGTGAAATTTGTAATTATGTAGTACGCGGTGCTAAGTAAAATGTACTTTAGGTTTATGTCAGCCTTTTGGGATAGAAAAAAATTATGTAATCTTGTTATTTGCTGTTTTAGCAAATAAATAATCTTCTTGTATATTAGGGTTTTGTCGTATTGCTTTTACTATTATTGTTTCTTTTATTTCGTAGTATGAGTTTACTTTTCATTATTTGTTATTTTGTAGTTAATTATGTAGTAGTTATTAGAAAATTTAAGTAAGATTAGTATTTGACAAACTTGCGTTTTCATCAAAAATGCGAAGATTTTTGGCTAGTAAAACAGTTTTTTGGATAGGCACAAGAAAGAATGATGAACAGAATTGAAATTTTTGAGCCACAACGTAGTTCGTTTATTGGTTTTGCTAATGAGTAATTTAGAAACCAATTAATATTAAATACAGTAATAAGTA
>JACLAD010014645.1_pt1 | contig 34734 bp, 33 predicted proteins | sample 8027901 | NCBI WGS metagenome assembly JACLAD01 (sample SAMN15725071, study PRJNA655200) | protist metagenome | isolation source: fluorescence activated cell sorting (FACS) single amplified genomes of... | place: Spain: Blaines Bay Microbial Observatory, Mediterranean Sea | collected 2016-07-05 | reverse complement strand
GGAAAGCTCATTCAGAGGAATGTTAGTTGCGAATCAACAAATGCGAGATACCACTGCACAACTTGAACTATTTGAATGGGCTTCAAATCAGCCAGAAGCAAATATTAGAGATAAGAATTGGGAAGCGTGGTTGGAAAAACAGCAATTTGAGGAAAATTGGATGTTATTAGACCAGGCTTATACAAAGGAACTCCAAGTGCCAATGGGTCGAGATTCTCAAAGTCGATTACCTTTAATCGGAGTGTCTGAAATTTTAGAAATCCACAAACAAAAATATCCAAAGTTACCTCAGGTCAATACTAGAACGACGAATGACAATATTTTCTTAAACAAACCAGTTGCTTCAGAGAAAGCTCCTACAGAGGCTATTTTTGATCGTAAGTATCCTCCACTGTTGTTTGAATCAACAAATTCTTCGAAGAACACACTAGAAAAATCTTCAACTGTTGAAGATATAACTCCCCCTAGAATAACGATTCTTAGCCCCACAAACGCATTCAGAGCTATTAAACCTTTAGTCAGAGGAAAGGTACTGTATGTCCGCGGAAAAGCATTTGATGATAGTGGAGTTTTTGAGGTTTTGGTTAACAACAAGGATGCCCCACTCAATGCACTGGGGGAGTTCGAATCAGAAGTGAGGATGGCTGTAGGAGAAAACCTCATTACAGTTTCTGCAGAGGATCTAAAAGGTAATAAGTCAACTAAATCGTTCACGGTTTTGAGAGAGTCGGCTTCCTTAAAGAAGACAACACCTGGAACTTTACAGCCAATCAGTCTCAAAGGTAATTATTATGCTCTACTTTTAGCAGTTAATGATTACCAGCACGCATCTATGTTGGATCTTAAAAATCCAATCAACGATGCCAGACGACTAAAGGCCGTTCTTAGTAAAAAATATGGATTTAAAAACATCGATCTCATTGAGAACCCGGATCGACCAAAACTAATCTCTAGTTTGGAAAATCTTCGCTCAAGGATCACCGACAAGGACAGCTTACTCGTTTTTTTTGCTGGACACGGATATTGGGACGGAGAAATTGAACAGGGATATTGGCTGCCTAGTAATGCGGAGAGAGACAATCCCGTCGAATGGGTCTCCAATGGCACTCTTCGGGATTATCTAAGAGGTATCAAGAGCCGTCATACCTTGTTGATCTCGGATGCCTGTTTCAGCGGTGGCATCTTGAACACAAGGTCAGTCATAAATCTGGCCGGACCTGGTTACCAGGAACTAAACAAGTTGCGAAGTCGAAAGGCAATGACCAGTGGTACCCTGAATGAAGTCCCAGATCGAAGCATATTTATCGATTATCTGATCCAAAGACTTGACCAGAATGAAGAGCCTCTATTGTCTTCGTATCAGTTGTTCTCTAGTTTGCGGTTGGCAGTTATCAATAACAGTCCGACTCGGCAAGTACCACAGTATGGAGACATTCAGCAAGCTGGTGATGAAGGAGGAGACTTCATCTTCATAAAGTCAACAGAAGAAATAGTTTCAGAATCTCAGACCAAACAAGCGGCATTTAAAAGCGAGGTTGGTACTCAGCAAAAAGAGCATTCAAATCAGAAGACACCTGAAGTCACAGTTTTTGACGAGGACAGATTAGTGAGACAGTGGATGGAATGGCAGGAGCAAATGCAGCAGGAATTCGAGAATACTCAGGCTCTTAGCAAAAAATCGGTTGATAGTTCTAAAAAGGTTGAGGCTTGGCGATTGTTCTTGAGCAATTGGGCCAGAGAGAATCCATATTCCAAGCTTGATAATGTACTTCGATCAGATGCTAAATCACAGAAAAACTATTGGGCTGAACCCAAGATTGAAGAGGTTGCTGAGAGGCCTGTACTATACAAAAAGGAGAGTGGGAAAATGGCACTTGACGAACTGGTCTCGAAGAGAGAGTGCATCGGGTGCGATCTCAGTGATATTGATCTTTCGGGTCTAAATCTTGGTGGTGTAAATTTATTAGAAGCCAAGCTCATCTATACGAAAATGAGAGATACTTACCTCAAGCAGAGTAACCTAAGTATGGCTAATATGACCTATGCTGACTTGAGCAGGGCCAACCTGAGCGCAGCAAATCTTAACAACGCAACTCTCTGGTTCACCAATCTGAGGGGTGCAACATTGAAAAATGCAAACTTGAGGGAGGCGGATCTAAGTGAAGCGGATTTAAGTAGTGCCAACTTGGTCGGTGCGGATCTGCGGGAAACCAATCTTAGAGAAACAAATCTCAGCTATTCTTATTTGACTGGTGCTAATTTGTCTGGTGCTAATTTGACTGGTGCTAGATTTTGTAAGACAATGATGCCAAATGGTTCAATAAATAATGAGGATTGCTAGTTAGTAGGAAAATATAGTTAAGAGTACAAGTCTCTCGTTGTATAATCAAAAAATTAATCCTCTTCATTTAATACGACATTGAACTCTTTTTCAGAAAGTTTATAGATTGCTGCTGCTTTTGATTTTGCACCTTTATAATCCTCTTCTTCAGGATCTCCATATTTAATGAACCAACAGTAACCACCATAAAATAATGCTGTAGTATAACATAGAATTTTGTGGGTAACATTAACGTATTCGACTGTGCCAATTTTCTCTATATCTTTGACAAATCTTAACGTCCTAAACTTCTCAATTCTATAACTTTTATCTGCAATTCGATAAGAGATATTGACCTTATCGAACGACGAAGAATCCTCCACAGAACTTGCATTGTAGAACGACACCTCTGCCTCAGTACCTGCTGCAACGATCCTATCCGGGATTATTTTTGATACTTCCAAATCTCGTTGTTCTCCCGATATCACTCTATAACTCATATTGTTTGTAATCATACTACTTTTCTCATATTCAATAAATACATCTTCACTAGTATTATTAATTATCAGAAAATGATTAACTATCGAAGTATCTTTTATTTCAATACCCTTATGAATAGTATTTATATCTAGTTTTTCTTCATTCAGTTCATCAATTCTTTTTGCAGTCTCAAATCTCTTTTTATACTCTGAAGAATTTTCTTTGAGTATAACGTCAAATTTATATGAACAAGAAGCTAATAAAATCCCTATTAAAAATACGATAAAAATTCTCACTATTAACCTCATTTATTTGCAGATTTAATTGATGTACTTTGAATCATTGATAGTTTGGATTCTGTTGGCTTGCAAAGTCTGACAAAAATACGCAGTCTGCTAATTCTTTGTTCGAATCAGCATTTATGACAGATCCCATCAGATAATATCAAGGTTGTATGCGTAAGTTCAGTGTAGTCATCAGTAGCTTTGGATTGTTCTTGGTATCCAGTTGCTCGTCAAGCTCAGTAACCTCTACTTATTTACAGGACGGGAGCCAAGCTTTTATGGCTAATTGCAGTGGTGCGGGTCGTACTTGGGCTAACTGTGAGTTTGAAGCTGGCGAAGAATGTGGAAAGCGTGGTTTTGATGTGATTGCTAAAACTAGTGAACCATACAGCATGGGGAAAGGTCGAAGTGGTCTTTACGGAGGGCAAGGAGTAGCTGGTCAAGGTAACATAGTTGTCGGAAGCTCGAATACCTATTCAGAATCGTCTAATGCAAGGTATCTAACTTTTTCCTGTAGAGGGGAGGAAGAGCAAAGTTTGACAGATAAGTTAATCGAGCAAAGTAAGGAAACAAGTATTGAACTATTCGAAAAGGGTAAAGAAGCGGGAAAAGACCTTATTGATTACATAGATAAGGAATTGTAATCAAAACACTATAGACCAATGGACTCGATCTCCCCAATCCCTACCCTTCTCAGAAATGATCATCCTGTTTCGGACCTTCCGATAGTATGAATTCAGACTCGGTGGGAAGGGTAAGTCTGTCGTCAACTCAGCCAGATATTAATCTTCTTCGGGCACTAATCGTCTCAGTTAAGGTTGAGCTCTAAGACCACCCGAAACTCTCAGAAATCTCAAAGTGATCCCGAAACCATCTAAATCGTCTAATAGGGTGCAGGGGGTAGGCCTTAGTTAACTATCTAATATCATTATTAAATATTGAAGAGTGCATAGGGTGCAGGGGGGGGTAGGGACTTTTCTATAGGCGTGCGCGCACATGTGTGTATAGAGTTTCTGACCCCCTATGCACCACCTGCCACCTAAAGATTTATTCAATTATAACATATGGATAACTCTTTTTTAGGGATGCACCCTGACTGCACCCTGACCCCTGTTATAGGTCCTATGACTATTTTTGAAAACTGCTTCAATGTTGTTGTACAGACTGACAAAAGGACTGCTTTCCCTTAAGAGGCCAAGCACCTCATACACCTTCTCATTCATCGGCTGGATCAACGTCTTGCCACTCTTGGTGTCGCGTTTGATGTAGTTCCCTCGGTCAAAATCAATGTCTTTCCAGAGTAACTCAAGTGCTTCTGAAGGCCTTGAGCCTGTCCAGCCAATGAATTGATGTAGATGCGAATTAGAGAATCGCACAACCTTTTAACAGCAATCCATTGACAGTCCCAATCTCATTGATGGCACTACATCCTTTACTCCAATCTCTGCTGCAGGAGTCTATGTGGTCTGGAGGGAAGGTCAACTGATCTATGCTGGGATGTCAGGCAGGAATACAGAGAAGCAACAACACCGGAAGCAATATGGTTTGGTGACTCGCCTGGAAAGTCACGCCAAAGGCAGGTTGAGTGGGGATCAGTTCAATGCGTATAAAAATCGATCAGGGGAGGTAAAAAATTGATGGGTAGGGGCCTTTGGGCCCCTCCCCCCTTTGGCTGAAAGTGATCTTTTGCTCGGATGCTACGCCTTGAGCACAGCTATCACAGGAGTACGACCCGATTTCTGGGTGACATTTACCAAACCTGCTTCCTCTAGCTTCTTCAGGGCACGTTGTTTAGTGCCTCGGGATACCCCAAACCTGGAGAGAAAGTCTTGTGGCAGTGTTACCTCAGCCTTTTGACTCAGCAAGGCTCTAAACTGTAGTAGAATGCCAACCACTAGTGCCTGTATTCCAAGTTGGGCCGCTTTTTCAATCCATATCAATTGTATTTGAGGGTGAAGAAAGAATTTTGATTCCTGTCTTAGGGACACTACCTCAAGTTGAGGATTCTTGTATGCTACTCTCTTCTCTCTAATGGGTACCATAATATTATAAATAGATATTCTAATAGAGGAACCGGGTGCACACTGGCGTGCAGGTAGGTGCACGCCAGTGTGCAGGTTATCCGGGCTTAAGTTACTCTGTCTCGAGTTCCGAAAGCAGACTCATCACCCGATCCCAGAACGGTCCACCACGTTCTTCATCCCGATACCTCTCCGGGTAACGGTAGATGTCCGCATCAGTCGTCAACTCAAAGTCTCCCAGTACCTGTCTCGAAGCTTCTCGCATCAACTCCTGAGCTTGCTGAACTCTGTCGTCAAGTTCATCCAGAGGAGTTTCGATCAGCACTGCATCATGTACCGGAGCACAGACCCTGATCCCGGCTTCGGTCATCAGGATGCAGGCAATTCTCAGCATCTCCGCTCCATTGGCCTGCATCGGGAAGTTTGCTAGACTTCTTGGGTTGGGTTGTCCTTCCACCTGAATCTGCCAACCAAAGACTGTCCAAAGCTGTTTATGCAGAAGCGCATAATCGACATTGCCATCAGACCATTGCCAGAAAGTTCGGAAAGCCTCTCTGTGTTTACGAAGTAAGTCTTTGGCAACAATCACTGGCTGCTGAATTCTTGCAGCCAGGGACTCTGCGCCCATTCCGTATTGAACCGCCAGCACTGTTGCTTTATAGAGGGCTCTTTGTTCTGGATGGGATTTCTTGGTCGCATCTGCCGGTACTGCTCCAGCTAGTTTGGCAAACTCCAGATAGGGATCACCCGAAGCATAAGCCTGCTTCATTGCTTCATCCCCCGATAGTGCTGCTGCAATGCCGAATTCCTGCTGTGACCAATCGATATAGGCAATACCCCAACCTTCAGCAGGTTTGATTAGTCCGCGCAACCAGACAGAAGAGCCGAAAACAAACTTGCTATTACTCGGTTGATTGCGTCCTGTCCTGCTGCGGAAGGGACTGAGTAGAGTTCTATTTCGGCTATCAACTCCAACCTTAAATTCGTTGAGCCTCATTTGTCCCAAAGAATGCCTCAACTCTCGAAGTGGGGCTATTTGAGGGTGAGACTTTGCCATCGATCGGAAGGTCTTGTCCTGCAGATCCAAGCTCCCACTGGGTAGTCTAGGCCAGGACATCTGGTTCCGATTGAGGTATTGAGCAAAGCGGTCTGTTTTGAAGGTTCTACCTTCGTAGACACCGAAATCCTGGTCAACATTCTCAATCAGCCCATCCTGAATAGACTCCCAGTTGGCCCTTAACCGCTCCAGTAGCGGCAAGTCAACAGGAATCCCAACCGACTCCATTCTGGCTACTGCCTTCATATAGCGACCACGAATAAGCGCATGATCAATCGAGATCTTTGTTGCCATCTCTGGAAGCAGAGCAATCAGTGCATCGACATCCGTCTGGCAGTAGTCCAGCAGAGCAACTTGCTCTGCAGCATTGTATGGCCCGCCGCGAAGGGCTAGTTGACGCAGTTCTCCCTTTTCAACGAGGGGAATATGCTCCAAGCCATAAGCACTGAGAGCACCCAACAACCCATTACCCGCTGGCAAGGAAAGGCCGTTTGTCAGACATCGGAATTCGCAGAAGAGGTCAAGGAGATAATCAGGTAGGGTCCAGTCTAAAGCGAGATGGCAGCCCATCTCTGCAGAGGCGTAGTAAGCTATATAAAGGCTATTTTCTCCCAGAGGGATTGGGCACACCGGCTCAGCTACACCATCCAGCCAAAGACGCTGCAGTTGACCGCTGTAGTACTCACGGGCAACTAGGCAACGTACTTCTGGTGTGAGCTTGGAGCTTTGACCAAACTCAAAGTCTACACACCAGATCTGCTGGAATTGTTTCCCTCGTAGGAAGTTCAGGCGGCTCCTCGCAATTGGAGCAGCACTAGATGGTCAAGCCGGTCAATGATCTTGTTTTTGAAAGCAATCTCCAAAAGCTCGTCCATTGACATTTCCGGCCACTCTGGCGCCCCTAAATCCTGCTCTGCAGCAAAGATGTCATAGGCCCCCAGAACCATGTTGGCCTGCATTCGGGTCCATTCCAGTTCTGCATTTTTGGCAGCTTCCAATGCCGATAAATGCCAATTCAGAGGCTTTTCTGCATCAGGGAGAGCTAGGGGACAGAAAAAGACATTACCTTGCCGATCGATGGCTTCCACCAAACGGTAGGGCCTTGCCAGATTTTCCACTTCCTGCATGACATCTGGGTCAATTAGGTATGGTTCCCCACTACCTTCGCCATATATCAGCAGCATCGTATCCATCTTGTTAACTGGGTGGACCCTAAAAAACTGAGTCTTGGCAGGTTTGCGGACTGGCACAGTTAGCAGTTTCTTCTTGACGCCACTCACACTGCCGAAGTTTTGTGAGAGGGTGTAGCGACTGAAGTCTGCAACTTGTGAGGTGTTTTTTATTTCATCACTCATAAAGTCTCCTTTGAATCGTGATGGATGATTTGTTGGTCTACCCACGCTTTGAGTTCCCCATACGGGTAACGGATTAGTTTCCCCCCAACTTTTGCGTAACTAGGTCCGCGCCGATCAAAGCGCCAACGTCTTAAGGTCTTGACGCTGACACTTAAATATTCAGCGACCTCCTTTTCATCAAGGAGTTGCGGGGTATTTTCTAATTCCATGCTCACTTATTGTGTGGGTAACATAAATCGCAGAACCCTCTGTTCTGCTGACATTTCACATCATAAGGAGTACTTAGAAATGTCGCGCCCCGAGAAAAACCGCGAAGCAATTCGCGGAAAAATTCGCGGAATTTTAATGAAGTTTCTTAGGAGCTTTTGGTCTGATTAGTGTGGGGGGGGGGAGACAGAACAGGAATCGTCGAATGACGGAAAGACTGATTAGTTGGGTAGGTATGGTTGAAGGATATCCGCTATGACATCGAAGTAGTCATACTCGGTAACTTTTAGACCTCTCTGAAGTGCCTTTTCGTTCAAAGGTTTCCCTTTGTGAAGAAAATGCTGATGCAGGATTGATTTCCTCAGGTCCAGTACATCAGCCACACACCTCAGCCTAGACTGAGAACTCAACCACTCAAAATATGCTGTTGTTGGGTGAACTGGTTCGGTTGTACCAAATCTTACAAAGCGCTTTGAAACAAGTAGTTCCGCTCCAGAGTTAAGCCATCCCTGCCGAACCAACTCGCCAAAGGCTTTTTGCAAATTCTCAAAAGGCCAATTTGTATGTATTTTTAAAACTGTTCCTGCAGAGATTGGTTGGGCCAAAGCTAGAGCTGGTTTCTCCACCATCAGGTTTTCTGTGGCTGTCATATAAGTGTAATCTTGGCCATCAATTGGGTAATTAAAAACTGGGAAATTCTTCCAAAAGATTAGGTTCCAGTAGGGTAGTGGAATGAGTTGTTCAGTTTTCGTTGCAATTAAATGATGGAACTCTGCCGAATATCGGAGCATTTGCCAAAGATCACTTTTGCGTTCAGCTTCTTTGGCTGGATTTCTGAGACTCACATAATCTAAGCGCCTAATTTCACTCTGACTAGAAACTGGTCTCAGATCACAGGCACTAGTGTAAAGCTGCCAGCTTTGGTTGTAGACATGAAGCATTGCTGCTTCTTCTATGTCTCCGACCGAATGGGGCACAGCATCCAGCAGGGAGATCTTTTGAGTCATTTAAACTTTCTCAGTTCAGTATCAATTGGCTGCAACATCTCATCCATCACCTGCTGGGTCCGATTGGCAATTCCTCGTTGAGCAGATTCCAAAAATCTAGCATAACGTCTAGTCATCGGGGAACCAGGCGAATGACCAAGTTGGTAAGCAACTTCATCAAGAGTAGCCCCGGAAGATAAAAGGCGTGAAGCCACCGTATCTCTCAGGCAGTAGTTTGGCCGATAGTCTTCAGGAATCCCAGCAAGATCACGAATACGACGGAAGTGACGGAGGTATGAATCCAGTTTGCGTCGACCTCCTGCAGGACCCGGAAAGACAAAGCGACTGGTTCGCATAACTTCTGGACAGTCCTCAAGCAATTCTCTTTGCTGCTTTAAGATGTAATGTAACCTCTCACTCATTGGAAAGATAAGAGACTTCCCACTTTTCGTATCTCGCTTTGTGTAAAGACGTTGATTAAAATCAACATCTGACCAAAGTAGCTTTAATGGTTCAGAGGCTCTTGAACCAGTCCAGGCAATGAACTGGTGAAGGTGGGCAATATGTTGGTCAGGATAGTCATCCCAAACTTTGTGAAGCTCTCTAAACTGCTCATCAGTCAGGATCTCAATCCTCTCAGAGTCAGGATCAGCTTTTGGTAATTGAATTGTCCAGTCCAGTGCTGGACAGAGTTTCTTGCGGATTCCGAAGTTGACGATCCTCCGGAGTAATTCCAGAACATTGCTCACTGTTTTACTGCTGTGTTCTTTAAGCAGATCTAGGTGCAGTCTGTCTACATCAAGTGGGGCAAGCTCATTCGGTGTTTTTTTACCAAACGTACTTCTAATATGTAATTCGTAGCGGTTCTTATCAGTGGTGAGACCTTTCAGAGAATCTCCCTTCGACTCAAGGTAAAGCTGCCACAGTCGGTCTATCGTTGGTTTCTCTGATTCCGCTAACCTGGCTAGTTTAGTGGCCTGGCGCTTCTCCTCATTGTTTTGGGCCTGCCCGGCAATCCTCTTTGCACGTTCTGCAGCTGCTCTTGCGACTGTCCAGCCTTCAGACTTCCGTCCTACCTTCTCTTCGTATAACTTGCGGCTCTCTGGACGTCGATAGGTGATGTAGAAGATCCTCTCATCATTCTTCTCAACGTATGAGACACCCTTATAATCTGTTTGAACTCGAACAGCTCTTGGCATTGATGCTCTTTTTTGATCAGATTTCATTTTACCCAACCATATACCCAACCAATTTATGGGTAAATGAGGGATACTAGTTGACACATCTGACCAAATAAGCTACCAATATCACCAGTAATTACAAGGCTATATCATAAATCAGGGATACTTCTGGGTAAATGAGAGAATACTGTGCCAGACGGGCTCATAACCCGAAGGTCGCAGGTTCAAATCCTGCCCCCGCCACCATACTTTTCCTCATTAAAATCAGTACTTAAGTATTCAACTGTTTCCTTATCAGAAACACCTCTTTTTTTTGTCCCCACCACCATCCCCACCTGCTCGGTATTAATTCTGTCCTAACCTGACTCACTGTATTGCAAATTAATTCTCCTCTAGCACCTCTGCAACTCGTCTCAGGACCTCGATTAAAGTTTTAGTCCTTTCTGAATCAACCGAATAATCTTCTCCCAAGTAAAGCCAACGATTGATCTCAATCATCATTGATTGAACTCTCTCATCTTTGCGATAATGTTTCATCGGGACAATGGTTCCACTGAATGGCTGATTCCTAGCAGTTGAATGGCCAAAACTCTCTAATATCTTCTCAACCTTTGCTGCTAGTTCTTCAGGGGTATGAAAGTCATCCGTGTTATTGAGATTGATAGACGTTAATTGGTCGAGTGGATAGTGGCAGAGTGAATATCGTGACAAAAATAATAATAAATGTTCTTTACCAGGAGAAAATTAAATAAATAATAATTTCAATTATTTATATTTTAAAAATAAGAAATTTATTTTATAAAAAAATACCTAATAATTGGTCGAACAACTAATTGCAATTAAAGTTGTTGATTGTTTAAAATTCTTTTGAAAATATAGTTTCTAGATGCACTTGTTTAAAATTCTTTTAAAACTTTATGAGATACTAGGTATACACAATCTCAATTTAAAAGAAATTTTAATCAATTTATCCATCTAAGATCAATTAGATCAAATGTTTATTATTTATGTATCAACTTTAACACATAAATATCGTAGTGGAGAATAATCTAAGAGGTTTTGGATTTAATCCCTTCAAAATCTTAGTAGAGAATTTTTTTTGGAGTTTGTGAAATGGATTTAAATTTAAAAGGTACGGTTATAATCAAACATATCAATTATCCCGAATGTGATAAATGTGATAAGTGTGCAGAGATCCTTTTAGAACATGGTGTAAAGTTTGGCACAATAATAGCGGATAAATCGATTTTTGGTGAAATAATGAAAATTACAAATTCTCAGAATGTCCCCCAAATTATTTTGAACGGTGAATATATTGGTGGATATGAAGAACTTACTAACCGACTAAACTAAATTTTCTAGATAGCTAGTGATTTCATCATTTCTTTTCGGAAATTTGATCTACATAAAAATAAATTCATATTATTTAATTGAAGAAAAATACAATGATAGTACCAGAAACCAATTTTAAAATTAAATCTGGCCCTGACTGGGATGATCTCAAAACAAGTGAAATATTTGTAGAAAAAAGAGTATTGATTGTTTCTTTACCAGGTGCTTTCACACCTGTATGTAGCAGCAAACAACTTCCTGCCTATGATAAATTTTATGAAGAAATCTTGTCAAAAGGAATTGATGAAATATACATACTTTCAGTAAACGACTATTATGTTATGAAAGCGTGGTTTGCAGAATTAGGAATTAAGAACGTTAAATTCATACCGGATGGAGATGGTTCGTTCACACGAGATATGGATATGCTTGTTAATAAGCCTGAGCAAGGATTTGGAATGCGATCTTGGAGATACGCGATGATTGTAGACAATAAGAAAGTCGAAAAAATATTTATCGAACCAGGAAAAAATCATTTGAGCAATGATAATGACCCTTATGTTGAAACCACTCCTGAGAAAATTTTAAATTACTTAAATTGCTAATACTGTATTTAAGTTATAGATTAAATTTGAAAGCGCTGAATTGATCCGCTTGCGGGCGCATTATAAGTTCAGCTAAAAGGGAATCCGGATTCTTGAGGACCCGCTTTGCTGAACCTAGTAGAGCGGGTCTTTTTGTTTGTACTACCACCGATTCGAAGAGCAGCTTGCAGGGCGGTCAATAAATGCTGCTAAAGCGACAGCCGGTCTCCAAGCCTTGGACCCCGCTGTTTGTCTCTGTATCCTGAGCAACCCGTGGAGATCGCGCCTCCTGCTTGTGTCCTATTTGGCACTCTTGCCAACTAGTCAACTGGTAAAGCCTCTCTCCCGCGGTTGTTCTACGAACTTTCTTTTTGGTGACAATCTTATGTACTCACCAGCCATTATCAACCCTGAACAAGCTTTCCATCCATCACCATCTGGTAGTGACCGCTTCAACCATGTTCTGCCTCTGAACAGTTTCTCTGAGGTGCTCCGTTTCTTGTTGAGATCCCACCATACTCTGACTTAAGTCCAATGGACCTTAATGCTTCTGAGAAGGTTCTATCTCAGATTTTGGATACTACTCTCAGTAGCCAGACCAGCCCTCTGCATGCGGCTTTCTGGAGCAGGCCTAACTCTTTAGAAAGGAGCTGAAGATGGATCTAAAAGCCTATGAGAAACGAAGAGTGCGGGAACTGTATCGGAGGATCACCAAAAACCTCAACAGCCGGCGACGCTATGCAGAACGCAAGGGACGTACTTTCACTCCTGACCAAGAGTCGATTTGCAAGCGGTTCTACTGCTACTACTTACTGGACACTCTGGACCGATACTATCTCAGGGATCTTGCTTTTTTCAGAGATCCAAACTGCTGGGACAAGCAAGAGGGTTTCTGTGACATCAGCTTCCCTGAATCCTCAGAACGTAGCGAGCTACTCGGCAGCTCATTTCCTGAAGAACTACTACCAGAGCAACTGCCAGAGAGGGATCATGATGAGCCTAATAAAGAGAGTGATGATTGGTGGGAGTTCCTCTCGACGGTTGGGTTCAAGACCTCAAAGGATTGTCGAGTGATATCAGTTGGTGCTCGTTGACTAAAAAATTTTAAAAATACGTTGACCTTAAATTTAAAAATAGACGCCTTTATTTACTGAATATACATGTAATTCTTAGATAACGAGCCTAAAAAATATATATACTAAAAAATCTTCATTGACAAATAATGATAGCATTTAATGATCCAAAAAATCTTTTTGTCAAAAGCTGAACTTTGTAACAGATTATTACAAATGATTATTAAAGCTCTAGGTCTTATGGAAAAGAGATCCAATTGAATTCTCGGTTAAAATCTCATGGTATTAGGTACTTAAAAAGTATTATTATTTTTGTTATCAAATTACTTTTAAATTCAGGTCTAAAACTTTGTCTACCAAAATATTGGAAGCCCATTTATTGGCGCCACAAAAAGTAGCAATTTGGCTGCTAGTCGTAACGATGGGCTGTGGTACAGTTGGGGTAACCGTTATTTCACCAGCATTGAGTTCGGTTTCTGAATATTTCAAAGTTGACAGGTCGTCGTCACAACTGCTTCTGACTGTTTACTTCGTTTCGGTAGCTTTTTTTCAACTTATCTATGGACCACTTTCAGATCGCTTTGGCAGGAAGCTTCCCCTTCTGTGTGGCCTAAGTATTTTAGCCCTTGGAGGTTTATTAGGGTCTGTAGCCGAATCTTTCGAAACTTTGATATTTGCAAGAGTTTTCCAGGGCATGGGTGCGGCCTCCATCTATTCCATCGTCAGAGCAATTATTAACGATTCTTTTGGACGTGAGGAAGGAGCTAGTGCCTTATCAACGATCACCGGTATCATGATGGTCGCTCCAATTTTTAGCTTGGCCTCTGGCGGTGTCATAACTGAATTAATTGGTTGGAAAGGCGCTATGTTTCTCATTTTTTTAGCTGGATTGATACCGCTTTCAATTAATTCAATTCTTCTTCCAGAAACTAATTTTCAACAAATCCAGAGATTAAACTTTGATAGTTTGGTAAAAAACCATCTTTCCGTATTGGCAAATCCGTTATTTCTTAGTTTTTTGTTTGCTTCTTCTAGCTGTGTTGGGATTTGGTTTACTATGCTGGGTTTTTTTCCCTTCGAATACAAAAGAATTGGTGTTGTGAGTTCAGAAATTGGTTTTTGGTTTACATTTGGTCCCTTGGGATTTGCGATAGGGAACTTCTTGTCAAGAAGATTAATCCATAGTCTGGGTATAGTAAAAATGTCTCAAATTGGGGGGCTAATTACCTTGTTCGCAATAACTGCCTTACTCATACCGAGCCAATTGAATTGGAGTCATCCGATTTTGATTGGGGGGCCCTGTTTGTTTTCTGGTCTAGCAGCTGGTTTTATCATGGCTCCCTCGACAATGGGCGCTATCGCAACAGCTGGAAATCTTAGTGGGTGTGCCTCAGGAATTCTTGGGGCTACTCAAATGGGATTTGGGGTATTAGGCGGTTCGGTCGTTGTTTTTGTTGGGGGGTATGAAACTTTTGAGCACGGCGTATTCGTGTTGGTGGGCTTAGCTGTGTTGACAATTTTGTCATCGACGATGGCAAAAATTATCAGTAAATAGAATCTTAACTTTTTTACATTCAATTTATTGTAAGTATCACCTCTTCTGTAAGAATTTTATTTATTAGCCTTAATTAAAACATCATCAATTAACGAAGAAATCAGTTTTGTGGAGCTGATCACGGATCAATATCCTCATCTGACTCATCAGATAAAAATCAATTTATTTATCGATATTTTTTAAATATTCTTCGCAATTGCTCTTCGTCTATTTTAAGCATCCTTGCTGCTCTTTTGAAATCGGGGGGTGGGGAACCAACTGCCCTGCGTAATTCTTCTACATTTACCCCCAACTGATCGGCTATTACATTAAGCCGATTCACTCCCGAATTGTTTCTGGGTGGGTCATCACCTGCTAATCTTCGCTGATCAAAATTCTTTGACGTAATTTGTTGAATTTTTCCACGGTAACAACCAACGGTGTAGGGATATTCCATTGTGGCGTGATAGTGGTAACCAATTGATCCATGTTGATGTCCATGGCATTCATCCAAGTCTTTATTGGTCATTTCCTTACCGCCGATGCCGTAATATCCATGAATCGGAAAGCCATCGAGGATCCAACCAACAACACCTGAGTGTCCAGTCTCAAGACGCTGAACGTCCAATCTTTCTGGGATAAAATGATAGTGGTATTCATCACGTGCTGGATGACCACCATAGATGTCCACAATTTCGTGAGCCAGCGCATCGTTTCCACGTGCATCTGCAGCGCTGTAAAGTACTATCCCATTGTTGGTGATACCAATTGCGCCTAGGGAGAGACAACTCGGGGAATCCGACCAAACTGGTTGCTTTGCAAATAGAAAATTCAAACTTTTGACTGCTGGAACTCCGGGGTTGGCATCAATCTCAGTAAGTATCTGATGCTTGTTCATCGGCCAGTCTCCAATCTTGCTGTCTTTGGGAACGTTGTTAGCTTCAATTATCCATCCATTCTCAGTGATTGTTTCGGAGTAAGTTCCTTCAGGGGTTTGAAAGTTACCCTCCGGCAACCAAAGTTTTTCAAAGAGGTTCCATTTGTTGTTGATGAAATCAATCCAGGTTATGCGTTCGGCACGACTACCAGGCGCAGACGGGTTTTTAGGATTACAGGAATATAGCTTTCCTCGTGCTGGGCTGGAGGTACTAAGATAACTGTCGCCCAGTTTAAGCTTGGAGCAGTCCACCCCTTTGCTATCCATGCAGATCATAGGGTGAAGGAAATATTTTTCATCAATGCCCGATGTGGACGGGTGTTTACCAAAAGCTGTGGGCCCAGTCATGCCGATAATCAGCAAAAGATAGCAAAGGAGGTGTTTAGAATTCATCTAACTTTCCATAAATCTGGTTGTGGATTTAAAGATGGTATAACTAAAATAAAATAAATTATTGGGTGCTATCATATAGACTAATTTCAGAACTCTCCGTTGTTATTTCATCGAATTTTTTTAACATCGGAGATTGGTCTTAAAAAATAGGAATCAACCCTCCAAAGTTATAATTTGGATTGTGCTTTGATCGACTCCAACCCCTTCGACAGTCATCTAGGATGACCAAGTTCATATTATTGTCTGCTTCTTCCATCTGTCCTAGTAGTTTACCGACAGGCACTGCGTCATAGCGGACATCAGCAGCGGTTTGTGGAATGATATCTATTGGTAGCAAGTAATTTTCACCCTGAACCTGTACCCCATGTCCGGCATAGTAAAATAGATCTATCCCTTTTTTATTTCTGAGATTATTCCCGAAATCGTTTATCGCCTGCTCCATCTTGTGCTGGTCCGCATCAAGCAATGTTTTAACTTCAAAACCCAAACGCCTCAGGGTTTTAGCAATTTCCTTAGCATCGTTGGGCGGATTACGCAGCGGGGAGGTGTATTCGTAAGCGGAATTGCCGATGACTAAGGCTTGCTTGTTAGAAGAACTAAGAATCTGGTCGACAGGACGGATGGCGCGTTGCTGAGCAGCGGCTGGCAGGATGGAAAGTAAAGAATAGCAGAGTGTGTATATGATTAGCCACCTAAGCATAACTTCACTAAAAGCAGTGTTACAAGGTGCCGGATGCGATTAGGGACATTTTGGCAAGTGATACTGCCCTACTGTAATGCTGTCAAGCTTCAAGCTAGTTTGGAATCCCATAGTATTCTGCACAAAGGAGCGTGAACTTACTTAACTAAAAGGGCCATTAATCAAGAACGATTAAGCCTGTTTTTAGTGAGCCAGCAGAGATCAGAACCAAAAAGTGACTCATTAAAAAGAATCCTGGTGTAGAAATCAGTAGCTAAGTTAGACCTCCAAGCTCAGCAGAGCTTTCTCATACATGCCCTCAGCATTGCCAGATGGCTCAAGCTGGGCTTTTAGCTTCAAGGCCTTCAATAACTCGTCATACTTACCGGCAATCGCTAGCACCCTAATGGTTGCTCTCAGCATACCTTCCCAATCATTAGGAGCCTGCTCCATTATCTCCAGTAGCGGCAACGCTTGATGACGTTCAAAGATTCTTAGTCGCTGACACAGCTGATTTAAAGCTTGTAGAGCGGTCTCAAAATCTTTTGTATCCAATGCTCTCTCCATCAACTCCACATACTTACTGGCTACAAGATCTGCCTGAATCTCTAACCTTCTTGCTCTAGCTTCCTGCGCCTCAATCAGTTTGGGCCTCAATCAGTGCTGCTCTGACCTTGGGATGTCTTTTGAGGCCATAGCCTATCTCAGACGGGTAGCGGGTCTGATAGCCTGCTCTTCTTACAGCCTCAGCGGCATTTCCACTCAGTAAATACTCTGAGAGGAAACGCTCCTGCTTCCAGGTAAGGTTCTTAGCTTGATGCATGGTGTTCCTATTGATCCTAGTAGGCTATTGGGTTACTGGTAACCAAATTTGACTGCGTGTGAAAATCGATTAGGGGAGGTAATTTATTGATGGGGAGGGTCTGTGGTCCCTGCACCCCCTCTCCAAAATCTGACTCCCTGCAGGTTTGACAGAAAAGTTTGGTTCCTTCCTAATTGCTTTTTTTTAAGATCCTCCATCTATATATTGATTTACCTTTCTGCTTGTCTTCAAGATTAACTGTATCCTTCAAGCCGACAATTAAAGACATCAAAATAACCTGGAATCCGGTTTTGATAGATTTTGACTTGACGCTAAAACACCTACCAGTTGTTATGATGGTAAGTTTACCAGAAAATTGAGTTATAAAAGTTCGACGAATAAATCATTCAAAGTTGGTACGGTTAATCAATCATAAGTCATTTTCTTTCATGGTAAAACTTGAAATCTTGAGGGAAAATAACACGCCCAGAAAGGAATAATCTTATAATTTATATTAGCCATAATGGCTCTTGATCAAAAAATTTTAAGCATCAAAATAAAGAAACAGGAAAAAGATGAAAAAAGTATTAGTTACAGGAATTTCTGGTTACATCGGACAACACTGTGCAGTTGAACTTTTGAAAGAAGGGTACTACGTGAAAGGGAGTCTCCGAGACTTAGAGAGAATAGATGAAGTGATCAATGGTATAAAAAAAGAGATAGATCCTGGCGAAAATTTAGAATTTGTAAAACTCAACTTACTTAGTGATGAAGGATGGGATGATGCTGTTGAAGGTTGTGAATCTGTGTTACATGTCGCTTCACCTTATTTTGTGAAGGAGCCAACTAACGAAGATGAATACATTAAACCTGCACTTGAAGGTACTTTGCGGGTACTACAATTTGCCCAAAAGGCAAAAGTGAAGAAAGTTATTCTTACTTCTAGCATTGTTGCAATGATGGGAAAAGTTTTGGACAGTAATGAGGACACTGGAACTATAGATAGTGAAAGTTGGACTGATGAGAACTCAAGCAATATAAACACTTATATGAAAAGTAAAACTCTCGCTGAGAAAGCTGCATGGGAGTTTGTTAAGAATATACCAGAAAGTGAGAAGATAGAATTAGTAGCTATTTGTCCAGGAGTCGTAATGGGCCCAACTTTGACCGGGAATATTGATGGTCAGTCTATGCAATTTATATCCAGAATGTTGACTGGCCATTACAAAATGGCAATGATTCCTCCAATCGGATTACCAGTGTCGGATGTTAGAGATTTAGCGAAGATTCATGTCCGTTCGATTACAGAAAATGCTACAAATGGAAAGCGTTTGATACCCACAACTGCTAAAGCGCATGAGTTTATGGAAATTGCTAAACTTCTTAAAGAAAATGGCTATGAGAAAGTTAGCACAATGAAAGGTCCTACATTTATGATAAAATTTATGAGTTTATTTGATAGAGAAGTTAAAGGGATGGTACCCATTGTTGGTAAAAGTATAAATGCAGACAATGCTGAGACAAAACAAATATTTAATTGGGAGCCTCTTCCTTTTGAAAAATCTATACTAGACTGTGCTTCTTCGATAAATCGTTTGAATTAGTGGAATCATTTAGTAAAAAAATAACGAATAGGATTTAAAGTCTGCATGAAAATCGATTAGGGGAGGTAAGAAAAAGAGGTATGGGGGCTTGGTGATCTCTCCCCCCTATCCTAGTATGAATTCTTTTCGGTAGGATAGGGGAGCAAAGTAATTTTCAGGCTCTTGCCTGATGCCTTTGATAACTGAATCAGACCGGCTTTCTCTAGCAACTTTAAACTACGCAACTTGACTCCACGAGAAATCCCAAACTGGTCTAAGAAGTCTGTTGATAAGCTTACCGTTTGCCGCTTGGTCAGTACTGATCTCCATTGTATGAGCATGGCAATGAAGCCTGCTTGTATCCCTTCTAAAGCGGCCCTTTGAATCCAAGGCAGAGATACTTGACGATGTAGAAAGTAAGCTGCTTCTCTCTTACTCTCCAATTGCTTGAGATCAGGGTGTTGGTAAGCCAACTTTTTACCATCTAATTCTAACATATATTATTAAAAACAATATAAGAATGGACCGGGTGCACACTGGCGTGCTGGTAGGTGCACACTGGCGTGCTGGTTGTCTAAAAAGCAGCCTCAACTGAATTTAGTTTTTGAAAGTAAATCCATCACCTTGTCCCAGAATTTGCCTCCTCGTTCTTCATCACGATACCGCTCAGGGTAGCGATAGATATCCGCATCTGTTGTCAACGCAAAGCCTCCCAGTACCTGTCTGGAAGCCTCACTCATCAAATCCTGTGCTTGCTGAACCCTAGCCTCAAGTTCTTCTAGTGGTGCCTCGATCAATACAGCATCATGCACCGGAGCACAGACTCTGATCCCCGCTTCTGTCATCCGGATACAGGCAATCCTCAGCATCTCTGCACCATTGGCTTGCATCGGAAAGTTAGCCAAACTTCTAGGGTTGGGCTGTGCTTCCACTTGGATCTGCCAACCAAAGACTGTCCAGAGTCGGTTGTGTAGAAGTGCAAAATCCACATTCCTATCAGACCACTCCCAGAAAACCTGAAAGGTCTGTCGGTGTTTGCGCAAGAGATCTTTGGCCACGATCACCGGCTGTTGGATTCTCTCTGCCAGAGCCTCTGCACCCATTCCATATTGGACAGCTAGTACAGTAGCTTTGAAGAGTGCTCGTTCCTTCGGGTGAGACTTCTTGGTAGCATCAGCAGGTACTGCTCCAGCCAGCTTGGCAAACTCCAGGTAGGGATCTCCAGAGTGATAGGCTTGCTTCATCGCCGGATCGCCAGAGAGAGCTGCGGCAATGCCAAACTCCTGCTGGGACCAGTCGATGTAGGCAACCCCATAACCCTCAGCAGGCTTGATCAGGCTCCGTAGCCAGACAGCAGAGCCGAAGATGAAACGTGAGTTACTAGGTTGGTTACGTCCAGTTTTGCTTCGGAATGGGCTAAGCAGGGTCCGGTTACGTCCATCAGCACCAACCTTGAATTCTTTCAGTCTCATCTGACCCAAAGAATGCTTTAATTCTCGAAGCGGAGACAGTTGAGGATAAATCTTTGCCATTGAGCGGAAGGTTTCATCCTTTTGGTCCAGGTAACCCGAGTCCAGTGTGGGCCAACTGATCTGGTTACGATTGAGGTATTGGGCTAAGAGCTCTCTTTTAAGAGTCCTGCCTTCATACACCCCATAGTCTTTATCTACATCGGTAATCAAATCATCCTGAATGGAATCCCAACCAGCTCTGAGTCTTTCCAGCAATGGCAGGTCAATCGGAATCCCAACCGACTCCATTCTGGCGACGGCCTGCATGTAGCGGCCACGAATCAGGGCATGGTCTATTGAAATTTTGGGGGCCATCTTTGGCAGCAAAGCCACCAGAGCATCCACATCTGTTTGACAGTAATCTAGGAGGGCATGTTTTTCAGCAGAGCTATAAGGTCCTCCTCGAAGGGCAAGTTCACGCATTTCCTCTTTCTCTACCAGTGGGATATGTTCAAGGCCGTGGATGCTCAAGGCGCCCAGCAAGTTGTTCCTTACTGGCAACTTCAGACCATTGGTCTGGCAACGGAATTCGCAGAAGAGATCGAGGATAAAGTTTGATAGGTCCCAGTCTAAGGCGAGATGACATCCCATCTCAGCAGAGGCGTAGTAAGCCACATAGAGGCTGTTTTCTCCCAGAGGGAGAGGGCATGCCGGCTTAGCTACACCATCCAGCCAGAGCTGCACTAGTTGCCCGCTATAGTACTCACGAGCAACTAGACAACGTGCTTCCGGCGTGAGATTTGAGCTTTGACCAAACTCAAAGTCTACACACCAGATCTGCTGGAAGTGCTTCCCTTGCAGGAATTTCAGGCTTCTCCACGCAACTGCTTGAGAACCAAGTGATCCAGCCGGTCGATAATCTTATTCTTGAAGGCGATCTCCAAGATCTCGTTCATCAACATTTTTGGCCACTTTGGCTCATCGGTTATTCCTGATGCTGCGCTAAATTCATAAGCCCCCAGACCCATATTGGCCTGCATCTGAGTCCACTGAACTTCAGCATGACTAGCCGCCTCTAGGGCTGAAAGGTGCCAAGCCAATGGCCGATCTGCATCAGGAAGTCTAAGCGGCCAAACGAAGACCACTCCCTGCCGATCGACTGCAACAACAAGTTTAAAAGCTTGTGCTAAATCTTCTACTTGTTGAGCCAGTGAAGGCTCGACAAGGTAGTAGACCTCACCACTTTCTACATATTTCAACAACAGCACGTCCAACTTATATTCAGGATGAATCTGGAACCATTGGGTCTTGCTAGGTTTTCGAACTGGAACTGTGGTAAGCCTCTTGATGACTTTTATCTGAGCGCCAAAGTTCTGTGAGAGTGCAAACTTGCTGAAGTCTGTGGGCTTGTATTCCGTAGACAATGGCCCCTCGGAGTTACTAGGAGAGTGCTCAGAGCTCTTTGTACCCTTGAGATCTAACTCTGGATTATGTATTTTGCTATTGTCTCTCATAGTTGCCCCCCATTTTCATGCTTGATGGTTTGCTGATCCATCCACGTATCAAGAATAGCTTGGTGATAACGGATCAGTTTACCAGCCACTTTCACGTAGTTAGGTCCAAGACGGCCAAACCGCCAACGTTGAAGAGTTTTCTTGGATACACCAAGGTACTCAGCAGCTTCAGATTCAGTCAGAAATGTGGGGGTAGTTTGGGGTGCCATAGGGCTACTCCTTGACTAAGATTAGGAAACGCAGGCTCTTTGCGACCTGCAATAAGGTCAAGAAGATAGTATTAGGCGAATATCGGGGTACCTCCGAAATGTCCGCGATCAATCGCGGGGGTTTGCGCGGGTGCCTAAGATCGGAAGCTTTTTAGCAATTTCTCAACTTTTTCCTCCCATTGAGCCCGTTCTGTATCTTTGAGCCCAGATCGGATCGGAGTCATTTCCTCACCGCGTAGCAGAAAGTGCAGATGTACTTCAGTAAGAGTTATTTCCAGTTTTTTCATTACAACATGCAGAAGCTGTTTCGAATTGAGCCAGTTCAGTTTTGAGACTTGCTGAGGCACAGTGTCTTTGAGTGTGCTGTTTGTAAAATGCGCTAGGAAAACATCCTGTGAGGCAACTTCTATCCAACCTTGCTCCACCATCGCACTGAAAGCCGCAGACAGATTCTCCATAGGCCATGTGGTCTTTAACTTATCTAGCTTTAGCCCCCCCATTTTTCTCAGCTCATTCACTTCTCTGAGTTGCAGTGCCCAATCTCCACATAGATCTCTTAGCCGTTTCTCTTTATCTGAGTCAATAGAAGATCTTGTGCTGATGAGATCAAAGGAGAAGGCAGAGGGATCAAAAATTTCAGTTTCAGTACAACTGCCCCAAGCCGCCTCAATCTCAGAAGAGGAAGGAGTAGCAGGATTTCTCATGACTTCCTCCAAATCCTCAAACCTGACTACGTCACAAGGATGAAAGGCAGGGTGTCCGGTAAACAAGGGGTTATCGAGTCTTACGAAAATTCGGCCCTCACTATCTCTAAACTCCTGAGCCAATTGATCAGCCTCCAAAGTTAGTAGACGTAAGTCAGCCAATAATTCTTCTCCTTCATAGCCCACTTTGTAGCGGCGGACTAAAAGTTCTAGTCCCGCTTGTGTCAGAGGGTATACACCGGGTTTAATCTCGCAGGATTTAAGGACATCTTTGATGAACAAGGTGCCTTGGAGGGAACCAACTTCTCCTGTTAGGCCATCTTCTTTATGCTTTTTCAACAGAAGTTCGCGGAGTACCCCTTGGCCACGATAGGGCTCAAAATCCAAGTAAACTTTGAGGTTTTTTGCTAGAAATCTTTGCAGCAACACATCTTTGGCTAAGCCAGTTACAATCGCAGCCGTCATTACGTCCAAGAAACCCCGTGGGCGTTGGTAGTTGAGGTAAGTATCGCTCGGATTCAGAAAAGGTACGAAGGGCATAGTCTTCCTCTGATGGGGGGGTAACCCAAGTATCAGGGCGGAGAAGATAGTAACTATGCCACTAGAAAATTTGTCAGGCAATACCTTGGGGGGAAGAATGCCGGGATGATCAGGAGTCCGTGGAGAAAAATTGAATAGCCCAATGGAATTTGAGGTTTCCTCAATAGTGGTCCAAAAGGTTTTACTCAGAGGTTTGATCAAACAGCACTTCTGAACAAAGCCAAAATATTACAATCTTAAGCTGTTTAACTCCGTGGGAAATCCGACTGCGTGGGTGCTCCCAGGTGAACTGTAAGAGATAAGTGCATTTACTAATTTTGATAATTTGGGTAATCTGCATTATAGAAAGCCCCGCACTACCTCCCTATACACTGGGCAATTCCCAATATTATCTCAAGGGAATCATGGAGAGCTTAAACGCACAACAGCAGCAGACTCTTGGTCTGCTGACGACCGGATTACGGATTGAAGAAATTGCAGAGACGCTTGGAGTCCACCGCTCTACGATTTGGCGTTGGCGGCAAGAACCGGAGTTCGTTGCCCAATGGAATCAAATTTTGGTGGACACTCGAGAGGAACAAACGCGGTCTTTGCTGGAACTCCAACAAGAAGCAATTGAAGCATTAAGAGGTTGCTTACTCTCTGAAAACGACATGGTACGACTTCGCGCATCACTTTCGGTGCTAGAGAAAGTTGAAAGCCTTTCAGTCGGTTCTACTGATGCGGAGGAAGTTCAACGAGATCGTATTCAAGCAGTAAAAATACGGAGGATGTGTGAAATTTAAGATGGAGGGTGGAAATAGGGGGAAGCACTAAGATTTCAACAGTAAAAAGTTAAAAATCAGCAGTCCTTAAACGTAGGATTTCCTGAGGGCAGAATTGTATTACAGAATTTAGCATCCATCAGGTCTGCTGAGTCTAACGCAGCTCCACGCAACAGGGCATTGATCAGGTTGGCTCTTTTTAGATCAGCTTTTTTTAGATTTGCCCTATAAAGATTGGCTTTGTATAAGCTGGCTTTGTATAGAATCGCCTGACTCAAGTCGACTCCGGGTAGGTTGGCTTCACTTAGATCAGCTTCATGAAGTTCAGCTTTGCGCAGGTTAGCGTTACTCAAGTCGGCTCCTCTTAGATCACATCGGGCACATTTGTTAGTTGCCCGGAGCCTATCTAAATCTGCTTGCTTATACGCCAAAACTGGAGTGGTTAATAGCACGATAGTGAAAGGTTGTAGAACTAGCTTTTTCACAGGTCAGCAGTCCTTATTATTTTTTCCACCCTCAGGGTCAATGGTATTACAGAGGGTAGCTCCTCTCATTGAAGCTCGATAGAGATTAGCCTTGCGCATATCTGCACCATCGAGGTTAGCCTCATTCAGATATGCAGCTACAAGAATGGCTTCCCGAAGATCTGCCGCCCTAAGGTCAGCTTCTCGGAGATCAGCTTTTTGTAGGTTTGATTCACGCAGATCGGTTCGAGACAAGTTAGCTTTGGAAAAGTCAGCCTCGCTCAAGTTGGCCTCACGCAGGGTGGCCTCACTTAAGTCCACCCAACTCATATTAGCCAAACTCAAATTAGCTTCAGTCAAGTTGGCCCCTCTTAGATTAGCTCCAAAGAGGTTTGCTTCTGAAAGATTTGCTTCTGAAAGATTTGCTTCTGAAAGGTTTGCATTTGTCAGATCGGCTCCTTGCAGCTTAGCGCCAGTCAAGTTGGAGCTTATTAGGTTGGCCCCCATCAACAAATAGCCACCTAGATCAGCTTCACTCAGATCACATTTGATACATTTACTAGTGCTCCGGAGCCTCTCCAAATCTTTGTCCTCGTACCCAAAAGATTGCGTTGCAAGCAGTGCGATTGAAAGTGTCAGTATGATTTGATTCCGCATTGATCAGTAGTTCCTGTCAGTTATCTGAACGTCAGGCATCCCTTTTATCTGAGGGAACGAAATGACTGGGGTCAATGATCCCCGGTGAAGTACTATTTGACATGAAGAGACCTGCGTCAAGTGAGTGTGGGAGGGTTGGCTCTTTTCGATGGACAAGCCAATTGGGGTGGCAGTGTCTTTAGACCGTGGGGGGGTTAAATCGGGTATCTAGTTCATTGATGGTACTCAGGTGGGTTTGGGAAGATCAGAAATATCTACAGAGGACAGAGCTTCTTGCAATAGTTCCCGCCGCTTTTGTTCTGGGTCATGAAGGTCATTTACCATCGCTTCCATCAATACCCGATAATAGTGCCGGTCTACAAAGGTGCGTCCAAGCTGGATTTCTTCAAAACGGTGGCGCTGGTATACTCTGGAATGGGGAAGTTCAAGATATTTGGACGAGTCCAATTTCTTTCGCACAGGAGTTTTTTTTGGAAGTGACAGTTGATTGCTACCTACTTTCAAAGAGAAGTATCGCTTCAGGAAAGTTACTTAGAACAACCCTGTGAGGGCCAATTTCAATGTGGTGATGACTGTAGGGACTAGTAATTTCTGAAGCTATCGGAACTTTTTTGGTTTGTCCAGCCGTTGAGAAGGAATTAGCAGGGTGAGGGTAGCCTTTGTGGCCGTTTTACCTAGATGAATGTTAGGTCTCTGTATTTTAACTGGCAGTGAAAAGGTGGTTGTACAATAACAAAATTACTATGCGTAACCGAAGCGTATGCCTGTGTCCCACAATTTGGAAAACCCCTATTTAATTGGAGAATCAGAGGAGCTGTTTTAATCTGAATACTGCTCTGGCCCAGCTCGTGTTACATACAATGTTGGCTGGACGGGTTCACAGGATAGATCTTCTTTAGATGTATGAGAAATGCTTAGTGGGTTAGGTTGTCGAAGCTCTATCTCCTCAGTTTCACCAGAACCATCCTGATTAATCACTCCCAGGCCTTTCAAATCGTAATTGCCTTTTTTCAAGCGGCGGTGCAACAGCTCTTTGGATGGATCTGTCAATTTTGCACAAACTGGCATGTCCATTTCACCAGATCTTTAGCCTATACCGAGCCAAGAAGAAGCTGCAACAGCCTCAGTACCTTTGACCAACTGCTCCTTCTTGGGGACTCTTGGACAGTACATCCAAACCTCTTCACTATGCAGCACCACTTCCGCTTCGCTCAAGGCCGTTTGCTCAACGGCCTCAAGCAAAGTCAGATATGTATCTCCTAATTCAGAATGGTTCATGTGGCACCCACGCAATTGTGCTTCATAATTGATAGACCACCCCATTAAAATTGGCACTATGAAGGCAGCAGCCTTGAAACCAAAAAGTCTTAAAATCGATAGACTCTATTTGTAGGTCTCGTCACTTACATTGATGTCCCCAAACAACTTCAACACTGATTTCACACCAAAGTTTGTTTACCAATTGGAAGATTACGGATTCGCTTACCTGTAGCTGCAAAAATAGCATTGGTAATCGCAGGAATTACCGGGGCAATCGCAGGCTCTCCTGTCCCTGAAGGTGGCAGGTCGCTTTCAACTATTTCGATTTCGATTTCTGGGGTGTGCTTCATCCTAGCAATTTTGTATTCATCATAGTTCGCTTGCACGATACGACCCTCCTTGATTGATAATTTCTCGTTGAGTGCTAGTGAAATTCCCATAATTATTCCTCCCTCTATCTGGGATCGGACTAAATTTGGATTTACGCACAAACCACAATCCACTCGGAAATAAATTTTCTCTATTTTCAACCTACCACTTTTTGAAACAGACACGACTGCTGAGGCCGCAGAAACAGTTGTTGATCTGCCAAAGTTATCTCGGGGTTTACTAGTTTTTTTCACCATGAACTCATAAATCGCTATACCTCGACCAAAGCCCTTATCTAATCTCGTTTCCCAATTAGATTGTGATGCCAAATCTTCCAGTAACCTTCTGTGCCTTTCATCGTGACTCAGCAATTCGAGGCGGTAATTCAGTGGATTCACGCCAGCCAGTTGGGCTGCCTCGTCTACAGCACTCTCTATGACGAAGCAATTTTGAGTACTGCCTGCTGACCTGAGGTTTTCAAAAGATAAACCGAAATCCTCCCACTTATATTTCAAATCAAAATTCTCCAATTTGTATGCAGGGGGAAATCCATCGATGCAGTTGGGGTCAACACCCCATTTCTCTACCAACTGTTTTTTTGTATGATCGGTTTGCACAAAAGAGTGACTACATGCAATTCTGTGATTCCAAGATTTTGGATATGAATTGGCACCCAAGCTAATTTGCACCTGGTGTTTACTCATCTGCATGTAGTGACTACACGTCATGTCTTGCTCACGGGTCCACATAAGTTGAATTGGTTTACGGAGAATCTTTGAAATATGAAACGCTTGCACGAACGCATCGCTTCTTCTCTTGCTCCCAAAACTGCCTCCAAGCGTTGTAACATTTATTTTTATTTTTTCTTTGGGTAAGCCTGTCAATTTATTCAAACGATCCATCAAATCAGATTGTGATTGAGTTGGACCCCACACTTCACAAAAGTCGCCCGTGTAATTGACTGTACAATTGAATGGTTCGAGTGTCGCATGTGCTTGCAGGGGTAAATTGTACTCTAATTTCAAAGCCGTGTTGGCATTCAAATCTGAAGCTTCTAGGTTGGCAAGAATCTCAGAAAAAGATTCTTCAATCTTTTTGTCATCAATTTCTTCACTATTTCCACCCGAAAACTCTGGTGAAAGTTTCTCCATTCCTTTCATCGCTTGCCAATTACTTCCTGCAACTACAGCAATTGACTCAGGAAATTCCATTAAATAGAGAAGTTTTTCAGGGATCTTGACAACTGCCTTCACTCCCTTGACCTTCATCGCCTCGTCTTCATTGAACTCCACTAACTTTCCTCCTCTTCGCGGAGCACTCTTGACTACAGCAAACAGCATATCAGGCATCCTGACATCCATCCCATAAGTGGCAGATCCATTGATCTTTTCTGGTATATCAATTCGAGGTACATCTTGACCAATCAATTGATATTCTTTTCTCTTCTTGATTCTCGGATCTTGAGGAGGAGCTAAGCTTGAAGCCTTTTCAGTGAGTTCCCCATAACTAAACGATCTCCCAGTCGAAAGATGGCTAACATACCCACCTTTTGCTACACATTCATCCCTGTGCACTCGCCACTCGAGACTTGCCGCTTCAATCAGCATTTCTCTGGCAGTAGCTCCGATTTTTATTAACTTATCAAAATTCTTATTCATACTTGCACTACCAGCAGTGCTAAGTCTTTTACCGTATTCTGGTAGCGGGGGAGCATTACTAACAAAAATATTGTCTAAATTTACTTCCAGCTCTTCAGCGATCACCATCGCTTGGGCAGTATGAATGCCTTGTCCCATTTCGATATTCGGCAGTATCAGTTGAACGATATTATCAGGAGAAATCCTGATATACAGAGAGACATCCAGCTCTGCCGCTTTCTTTGCTTCTTCTGCATTGAGACTTCTCACACCACCAGCTCCGTGCCCCAACAGAATTCCAGCACCAAGCAACGCGCTATTTCTAAACAACTTTCTACGACTTATCTGTTGATCAAGCATTTTGCTTCTCCATGATCTCACCAGCTTTTGTGATGGCTTTTCGGATTCTTGGGTAAGTTCCACAACGGCATAAAACATTCATCGTGCGATTCACCGTTTGCTCATCTGGTTTGGTGTTTCTACTCAACAAAGCTACCGCCGTCAGAATTTGTCCCGATTGACAGTAGCCACACTGGGGAACCTGCTCGGCAATCCAGGCCTGCTGGACCGGATGACTGTTATCTTCAGACAGACCTTCGATGGTCAATATATCCTTGCCAGCAACTTCTTCCAACGTGACACCACAAGAGCGAACTGGGCGGCCTTTCACCAAAACCGTACACGATCCGCATTGCTGGATCCCGCAGCCATACTTCGTACCGGTCAGGTTCAATGTATCCCGAAGAACCCAGAGAAGTGGGGTGTCAGAATCAACATCCACTTCGTATTTTTTACTGTTAACTGTGAGTTCCTGCATAAAACTACCTATAAAATCCAGTTTGTGATTGAAACCTCCGCAAAAATTACTACTACTAGAAGGTAGGTTCTATCTAAGAGAAAACGCTTCGTCAAGAAATTTAGTTCCGCTTCTGCCAACAAAACTCAGCACCTGCGATGTGACGTAATATTTAAGAAGCGAGAGAATATTAGGAAACTAATAAATTTAGGCGTTATGCAGGAGTTCCAGATCTTTATCATCAATTTGGATGGAAGTATTTGGGGCAACCTATTTCAACATGCAGGAGTTCCAGATCTTTATCATCAATTTGGATGGAAGTATTTGGGGCAACCTATTTCAACATCTCATCCATCACCCTCTGGGTTCGATCTGCAATTCCTCGTTGAGCAGATTCTAAGAATCGGGCATAGCGTCTTGTCATTGGAGAGCCGGGAGAGTGGCCTAATTGATAAGCAACTTCATCCAGCGTAGCGCCAGAAGACAAAAGACGTGAAGCAACCGTATCTCTAAGGCAGTAATTTGGGCGATAGTCTTCAGGAATTCCTGCAAGATCACGCATACGGCGAAAGTGTCGGATATAAGAATGTAATTTTCTTTGACCTCCAGCGGGTCCTGAGAAGACGAAGCTGCTTGTTCGCATGGCCTCTGGAGAAGCATCAAGCAACTTCCTTTGCTGCAGCAAAATAGAATGTAATTTAGCACTCATTGGAAAGGTAAGTGATTTACCGCTCTTGGTATCCCGCTTGATATAAAAACTTTGAGTAAGATCTACATCTACCCAGAGCAGCTTTAATACTTCTGATGGGCGAGAACCACTCCAGCCTATGAACTGGTGCAAATGGGCAATGTGTCGATCATGGTAGGACGCCCAGACCTCATGAAGCTTTTGAAACTGCTCATCTGTCAACACTTCAATGCGCTCAGAGTCCGGATCTGGTTTAGGAAGTTTGATCGTCCAGTTGAGGGAAGGGCAGAGTTGTTGACTGACTCCAAAATTGGTGATCCGACGCAGTAATTCCAATACATTGCGCACCGTCCCGTTACTGTGATCCTTCAATAATTCTAAACGCAGTCTGTCTACATCTGGTGGGGCTAGTTCTTCTGGAGTTATCTGTCCAAATGGATCTTTAAGATGTAATTCATAGCGATTCTTATCAGTGATTATACCTTTAAGCGAAGAGCCCTTGGACTCCAGATAAGCGTCCCATAGTCGATCAATAGTCTGCCGAGATTCCTCTGCCAGCCTTTCAGCGATTCTATACTCTCGTTGCTCCGCATTTGACTTTGCTTGTCCATTGATGCGTTTTGCCCGCTCTGCATTGCCTCTGGGGGCCGTCCACCCTTGCGCCTTCGATCCGAGTTTTTCTTCTATAGCTTTATCAGTACCCGGCCGTTTGTAGCGAATGTAGAGCGTTTCAATACCTTGGATGGTTAACCAGAAGACTCCGGGGTATTGGGTTGTCTCTCGCTGATATTTTGCCATGCTCTCTCTGTTGGTTCAGTTTTACTGTCCCCACCATTATCCCCACCTACAAGGTAGTAAATGAGTGACTTTTTGACTTGATCTGACCACAGAGAATAGCTAATTACTCATTAATTACAACATAATATCAAAAGTATGAGTAGTTCTGACTCAATAAGGGTATCAGGCGCCTAACGGTCTCATAACCCGAAGGTCGCAGGTTCAAATCCTGCCCCCGCCACCATACTTTTCCTCAGTAAAATCAGTAGTTAACTCAGACTGCAACTTTTCTAGTCCTCACCTATATTTCGATTTACCCAACCATATACCCAACCAATTGGCGGGATTTTCTGTCCGCTTATTCCTCAATGTGAATTCTATTTGCTAAGAGCATCTGAATCAGATCTTTGATGTTTTTGTGTTTCCCACACCCACTCCATCGCCTTGCTTCCAGATCGGTTTGACTGCAATTTATAGAATCAGCATTAACGAGCTAGAGTCTCAGTTGGATCAAGCACAACAGTCGGGGGAGTCAATGCCTCATGTGGAGATTGCGTCTCTATCTCAAGGCAAACTGATATCCACCTTGGATGCAAAGCTCACACTGCCAGCAACACTGGTGTTGCGCAGGATTGACAAGGAACCACTTCCGGTGTTGGCAACCACCAGGTCTCGCTTGCCATCTCCATCGAGATCCTCGGCATTGAGGCTGACGGGCTGACTGCCGGTGGGGTAATCAGCTTTGCTGAATAGAGAAGTGGAGTTGAGATTGACCGAGGAGTTGAGGACTTCTACCGTTGCGGCTGCAGCAAGCTGAAGGATTGGATCGTTGGGCATCCCACCGTATTCGACAATGTAACCTTGGACAGCGGAATAAACGTCGGGAACGTCATTCCATTTACCATCACTGCGAAAGTGACCATAGTCTTCATTGCCAGCATTATTTGGCTCACCAGATCCCCAGTTTTCGTAGGCACCCCCATATGATGAACCCCAAGAACTACCGCTCCAGAATTGAGTTCCGCTCTCAGGTCCCGTTACCCATTTCCAGACACCTTCTTGTGCAGCATCACTGGCGCCAATCCAACCAATGGCATTGATTTTTGAGAATGCCAATTGGTCTTCCTCCTGAGATGTTATGGTGACCAAATATCCCTGTATCCCAAAATGACTTCTTGCTTCAGCTGCAGCTTTAGCGTCTGTCCATCTGATACCTGGTGCTGAAACAGATTCATAATAGTGCTTCGTCGTAGGGTCATAAATCGCTTCCCCAATAACAAAGTTAATCGCTCTTGGAGTCGTCGAAGGGTTGGTTGAGGTGTTTTGGTAGGTCACCTGGCGCAGGACATCCTGCCACTGTTCGGCATTGAGTGATCCACTCAGTGAAAGGATTCCCGTACCGCTGTCCCAACTACTAGTCACTCCGGAGACACTGGGCAGGGCCAGCACATCCTGGCTGCTCTGGTAACCACTGTCGATGCTGACCTTCGCACTGCTGATTGCTGTGCCCGTTGTATTGGTCAATCTCAGCAATGGATCCACAGCCTTCGCTGGACTGCCTTTGCGATAGACCATCCGATTACCGCCTTCCAACAGAGCAACCAAAGAACTATTGGAGGTCACTTGTAGATTTGCTTGCTCACTGTCCACGTTGCCGTAGCCATTGGTCACCCGCACCGAATACTCCCCAGCATCTGAATTCTGGACACTGCTGACGCTGTAGGTTGACCCAGTTGCTCCACTGATCAAATTGCCGTCCTTATACCACTGGTAACTCATTGGACTGGCTCCCTCGGCACTGGCACTGAACTCCACGCTGGTACCAGACAACACAATCTGGCTTTGTGGATTCTGCAAAACCACAGGAGTCGTTGTCGAAGCATTGACTGCATTCCGCAGGGCGCTGACAGTATTGGAACCCTGGTTGACCGAAACTACCTCAGCCAGACCATCGCCATCTAGATCCACTCCAGCAACGCCTTGAGGCGAACTGCCAGCAGCAAAATCAACGTTAGCCTGAAAGGAAATGTTGCCAGCGGTGCTTTGGTTCTGGAGTAGGGAGAGGCTGTTGCCGGCTGCATTGCTCACCAGTAGATCCAATTTGCCATCCCCATCGAGGTCACTCAGCCGGGCTCCTACCGGTTGACTGCCAGCCCCATAGCTATTCGCACTGCTAAAGGAAGAAGCGCTCAATGCACCAACGGTGGCTTGATTGCCATAGACCTCAACTTGGTCGCTGCCTTTGAGGGCTACGGCCAACTCAGGCTTACCATCGCCATCGAGATCGCCTGCAACGATTCCCTGTGGTTGCGAACCAACAGACAGATCTTCCGCAGCAGCAAAGGAGATTGAGCCACTGGATGAAGTATTCTTCAGCAGGGAAACCGTATTGCTGGCGGAGTTGCTTACTGCCAGATCGACTTTCCCATCGCCATCGAAATCTGCTGCCACAATCCGGAGGGGTGTGCTGCCAACCGCCAGTTGAATCTCAGCACCCAGCGAACTGCTGCTCAGGCTACCGCTGCTGGCGTTGTTGGGAAAGACCGAGACGCTGTTACTACCGGAATTGACAACCGCTACATCGATCTTGCCATCGTTATCAAAGTCAGCTGAAGCCAAGCCAGCCGGTTGTGTTCCCACAGGAAATAGGATAGCTGTATCAGTCTGAGGAGAACCAACGCTGCTGTTGTTGCGCAGCAGAGCCAATTGATTGGTGCTGCCCATGCTCACCAAGAGATCCTGGCGACCATCCCCGTCCAGATCGGCTGTGGTACTAAAGGAGACTGCAGAGGCGTTGCTACCATTGCCATTGCTGGAATCATTGGGAATCGTGCTACCGGATTCGGTGGTGTAATCAATCGGATTGTCGATCGCACAGCCAGTCAGGGCCATCAATACCGCCAGGGAGACACTGGTGAAGAAGGAGAAGCTTTTGGATGATGCCTTCATGGTTTTGCTCCGGATAGTCTGCGTTGAAAGTAGTTATAATTCACAAATATGAAACATTGTGCTTAAACTATATTCTGCTGATTCAAAATTGGGGAGGATGTTGGGGGGAGAGAAGATTCAGCTTGCCAGGGGAGCGCTGAGGAAGAGCATCTTCGGTTCTGTGTGAACCTTATTGATTAGCCATACCATCAGGACTTCACCTGACCTCCCACATTGCTAATGAGACCTGCTATCGCAGGCGTGGGTAGGAGATGGGTTGGCTCTTCCTCAAAGCTTGTTGGAAAGGTTGGATGGACCGCACCAGTAGGCTGATGCGGTGGGGTTGGTTTACTTGAGTTTCATTAAGAAGAGATCCTTATCCCCAGCATTGGTGTTGTTATCCAAACTTCCTTCAGTGTTGCCTGTTACATAAACAGTATCAGTATTGTCGATGCTGATGCCCTTAGCACCATCACTATAAGAAGTCCCCATCTGCTGCGTCCACTGCTTGTTCCCTGAACTATCGTACTTGACCACGAAGATATCCCAACTTCCAGCATTGCCGTTGCCATCGAGAATCCCCTTAGTGCCACCCACTACATAAACATTATTACTATTGTCGATACTGATGCCTGAAGCATAATCACGAGAAGAAGTTCCCATTTGCTGCGTCCACTGTTTGACTCCATCGCTATCGTACTTGATCACAAAGAGATCGGCGTCTCCAGCATTTGTGTTGCCATCAAGACCACCCTCAGTCCAACCCGTCACATAAACATTGCCATTGGAATCGGTGGTGATACCTTCACTATAATCTTCATTAGAAGTGCCTATTTGCTGCGTCCACTGCTTGATTCCGCCACTATCGTACTTGACCACGAAGATATCACCTTCCCCAGCATTTGTGTTGCCATCAAGTAGCAGTTCTTCGCCATCCCAACCAGTACCCCCATAAGTTACTCCCGTCACATAAATATTGCCACTGCTATCGGTGGCGATGCCACCATCTTCAAGCCGTTCTTCGGTGTCAGAATGGAGTTGCTGCGTCCACTGCTTGACTCCAGCACTGTCGTACTTGACTACGAAGAGATCCCGTCCCCCCCAATAACTATTGCTGCCATCGAGATTGCCATAAGTATCGCCCACCACATACAAATTATCACTACTG